>Ga0078894_10000380_pt1 | contig 30591 bp, 27 predicted proteins | sample LauGreSu1BDMLBSD_2_FD_67506 | JGI IMG/M metagenome (GOLD analysis project Ga0078894, IMG submission 67506) | Freshwater lake microbial communities from Lake Michigan, USA - Su13.BD.MLB.SD (version 4) (version 4) | ecosystem: Environmental > Aquatic > Freshwater > Lake | place: Lake Michigan... | reverse complement strand
TGTCCTGCGTCATTAAATGAATTTGCACAATAAAACGCATATCTATTATATATTTTATCGTCTTTCTCTTTTGCTTCTTCATATGCTTTTTCCAATATTTTTGCATCTTTATAATATTTTAATGGGTCTTTATTACGAGAACTAGAACGACCAGATATTGTGTAATAATTTCCCCTAATAAGGTCTGTTGAAGCATGAAACCCATCACTTTCAATTAACTCATGAAGAACTCCTATATATTTCCATTTTTTTCTGTTATTTACTAATTGTGTACGAGTATATTTCACACCAGTACAATCTCCAAATTGAAAATGATAACAATCATATAATAAAGGTGATGGAAAAACAATGTCTCCAACAATTTCATCATCAGCGTCGAAAATAACTAAATAATCTGTTTTATTAAATGCTTCTTTAAGTGCTAATGAACGATTATAACCAAAGTCCCTCCATTCATCAATATATAATTCGCCAATAATATTTTTCTCTTTAAAGAAATCTGTAATAATCTTTGGGGTATCATCCGTTGAACCTGTATCACTTATAACCCAATAATCAAACTTTATTTTGCTACATAATTTTTCTAAAGTCTCACGAATGATGTGTGATTCATCTTTAACTATCATATTTAAACATACTGTTTGACTCATAATATTAAGTTAAATATAATTTATTTTTAAGTAAATAACCTAAAATAAATATAATATTCTATTTTAGTAAATTAAGTTTTTCAATAATAAAATGCTAACCATCGCCGAATTATTACCTTATATTTCAATATTAATTGTGTTTATAATTTTGATTTATTATTTTTATTTGAAAATGAGATATGGTTTTTGGTATTACCAACCAGTTTTTCATATTTATGACATTGGTTATTACTTTTTCTCTCCAGGAATAATTAAACATGACTTGCCAAAAGAAAATAAATATACTAATTTCAAACAAATTGACACATCACAATACAATAAAACAACTAATATTCAACTACAAACATTTGTTAATTTTATAAGAACAAATTTTTTCAACAATGGAACAAACAAATATATTCCGTTGAGAGAAAATATCGAACCCTATTTCAAAGGTTTTAATACACCTGTTTTCATATCATTCTTTAATATAAAAGAACCATTATTAGACAATAAAACTCAACAATTAGTCGATAATATTAGACCTATTGCTGTAATGACTAGTCGTCCTTTAAATGTTAAAATCAATAATGGCGACCCTAACAGCATATTTGATGTTTATTATATTGATTATTTATGTGTTGATATGGTCTACCGAAAAAAAGGCACTGCTCAACAGATTATTCAAACTCATGAATATAATCAGAGACACAGTAATAAGAGTATTGTTGTGAGTTTATTTAAGAGAGAAGGTGAATTAACAGGAATAGTACCATTATGTGTTTACAATATGTATTGTTTTGATGTGACACAATGGGGAGCACCCAGAGTTTCATTACACGCATCTTATAATATAATCGAAAGTAATAAACAAAATTTACATTATGTAAGTGATTTTTTGGAAACAAACTGTAATTTATTATTTGAAATAGTTATAAAACCTGAAATTTCTAATATACTTGAGTTGATTGTGACGAAAAATATTTTTGTTTATTTCATATTAGACGGTGAAAGGCAAATACAGTGTATTTATTTTTTCAGAAAATCGTGTACAATTGTGGAAAGAGAAAAAGAAGCGTTAACATGCTTTGCTTCAATAAAGGGAAATGTAGGAGATGATGTGTTTATTAATGGGTTTAAACTTGCTGCGTGGAAAATCATGAAACAAAATCCTGTATTTGGATTTCTTGTTATTGAAAATATTAGTCATAATAATATTATTTTCAACAGTTTAACAATACGGAACAAACCAGTTATTGTTTCTCCAGCAGCATATTTTTTTTATAATTTTGCTTACAAAACATTTGAACCTAACAAAACATTTATAATTAATTAGAACAACATTACATTTAACGAGTATATTTTCCAACACGAGCAAAACCATCAACAACAAATATAATAAATACTCCTAAAAATGAATATAATACTACTTCTTCTGTTACATTTCCTGTTCTTTCATCTTGTTGTTCTTCTAAAAGACTTATAACATAATTTAATTTTTTCATTAATACATCATTAGAGTCATTTGACATACTTTCCATCATGGGTTTAAGCATTTGCGACTGATTAAGCATTTGCGACTGGTTAAGCATTTGCGACTGGTTAAGCATTTGCGACTGGTTAAGCATTTGCTGTTTTTTATGATCAATATTCATATGTTGTTGTGCCATCATATTTCCACTAAAATTAGGAACAAATTTCTTATAATATTCCTTAACAGAATTTTCATCTGCATAATTGCTGTCAATATTATTTAAATTATAATCGTTATAAAATTGTGTAGAAGTATTTGGTTGAGCACCTAAAGTGTCGAATGTTTTAGATTTATTTTGCATACCTTCCTTTACACCTGCTTTCTGACTTCCAATAGACATAGGATTAGGTGGTGGACTTCCAAAATAATCATCCATCATATCATTTTCTTCTTCTAAACTATTTTCATGAATACTTTTTAATACTGAATTAACTTTTTCAGTGTCAATTTCATTTTTATAATATCTTTTTTGGGTTTTGTTATGCGTTGATTTCTTTTCACTAATTAAATTATTATTATTATTATTATCAAATGGAGCTGCATATATTGCTAAAGACATTTCTTCCTAATAAAAATTAAGATAATAATTTGAAAATACATCTTAATTTATTTATTGTTATTCGGAAAAATTAAAATATAATTATTTTATATAAAGTTTAATCAAATAATGAATAAATCGTCGAGAGAAATAACTATTTTAGTAGTATTGTTAAGCATTTTTTTATATCTATTACATAATCCATTCAAATTCAGTGATTTACTAAATACTTATTGCGGAAGATTTATTATAGTTGTTGTTCTTCTATTTATTACAAAAACAAATGTTCTACTTGGGTTTTTCAGCGTATTTTTATTAATTCTATTGTCGAAAAGTAAAATTATATCTAATATTGTCACCTTCAAACCATTACCTTATGAACAAGTTCAACCATTTTACAAAACAATGTTTACTTTTGACTGGAAGAATGTTGAAGGTTTTAGACCTGCCCCTATTATAGGAGGTGTTGGAGGAATTAATAGACCTGCACCTGTTATAGGAAAATCTGGTCGCACAGTTGGTGCACTTCGTTCAGAAAGTCAATCAAAAGAATATTCCCAAAAATCAGACAATGAAGCAGTTATTCAAAATGAATATGGAGACGCAACTGTTTTAAATCCTTATCAAGAACAATATTTTGCCGAAGGCAGAACACAAATTCAAAATGAAGAAGACCAAATATTTATTGACAATTTATTAAATATTCAGAATACTATGACACCTAAAGATTCATCAACTATGGTGGTCAGTCCATCATTATTTATGCCAGTTAAAAATGATCTTCACAGTGTATTCTTAGAAAATACTTAAATTATTGTTTACTATAATATTGTGTTATAGTATGAGAGAAAGGAGAATTCCTAAATTATTTCTAATTATTTTATTTTTTTCATTTTTTATATTCTATTTATGGTCATCATGTAGTGTTAAAGAAAGTTTCACACCAAAAATAAACCAGTATTATAATAAAAATAAAAGGGAATTACATAAAATAAAAGAGAAATTCGTAAGTAGTACAACTGAATATTTTAGTAGAACTATGAGAAAGTGCGGATTATATTAGTTTAACATATTTAACATTTATTTTTTTATATATTTTAAATATATGACAAGAAAACAAAGAAAAAATAATAAGACCGAAGAAATTATATCACAACAACCGGCAGTTAGTCAATTCCCCTTTCCTATGCAACCTATGCCAACAACAGATATACCAAAGACAGAGTATAATTTCGGTACTATTAGTGGATTTTTTTCATATTTAAACGACAATATTATGTATTTAAATAGCACTAAATTATTTGCTGGTGTAGTAATGATAATGCTCAATATTGGTTCAAAATTTATAACAATACAATTTAGTAAATCCACCGAAGAATATTTAAAATATTCTGTTACAAAACAATTATTAGTCTTTGCTATGGCTTGGATGGGTACTCGTGATATATATACTGCTTTTATATTAACTGCTATTTTTGTTATTTTATCTGATTATTTATTCAATGAAGAAAGCGACGTATGTATTGTTCCTCATAAATACCGTGTTTTACACAAATTAATAGATACAAATGTTGAAGGAATGACTACTTCTGATACAGAAATTGCTTCGGCATTGGCAGTTTTAGATAAGGCAAACAGAGAGAAACAAATGAAAATGCAAAAAGAAGCATTTACCAAGTTTGAATTAGAATATTCTAATAAATACTAAAGCAAATAATTAAATAAAATAATTAAATAAACTAGTAATTATGATTATTAGGTAATTGTTTAGCACATAAAAGGTATAAAATATAAAAGTTATAATCTTAATGTATTATAAGTATGTCAATTCCTAATACATTAACAATATTAATAAATACAAATATTCGTGGAAGTACTAAACTAGTTTATAAACCATTTATGACTATTCCACTTAAGGACGACGAAAAAAAGAAAATGAATAATGTATGTTTTGATCCCATTATAAAAATGAGTAGTCGAGTAATTTATGATATACCACAATATGCTAATAAAAATGAACTATATACGCAATTCTTCAACAGAAATGAGTTTGATAGTTTGGTTGCCAGAACTATTGCCAGAACTAGTCAAAAGAAGGGTGTCACATTATATAGCGCTACAAAAATGGGTTATGTCGACAACAATATTCGAGCAACTTTAAACGCATTATTTAGAGCAAATGGACCATTTTATATAAAAGGAAAAGAATATATAATTAATAACTATAAATGGTCTCAAGGAGATTGGAGAATAGATACAAAGAAGATTGAAAGCAATTTTGTTGGTAGTCCTTATTTGAGTACAATAATGGCAATTACTGGTGTATCTAGTCAAATAGCAATGGCAAATCAAAAAATTGCTGAAGATGAATTAAACCAAATCCCTCCAGAAATACGCGCCGGAAAATTAACTCCTGGTCAAATATCTCGTTTTGAACAAGAACAAATGACGCAAATTGTTCCTGAAGAAAAACAACAACCGCCTTCATCGTCTGAATATTCTAAAATACAAGATCCAAATATTACTAAGAATTTTTCACCTGATACACAGAAACTCGTTAAAAATTTAATATATAATCCTTTGTTTGTTAAAGGAGAATTTAAAAAAGAAGATTATACTGGTCTTCCATTGTCGTTTGTAACATTATTTTATGATGATCTTAAATTTAATCAGTTGAGAGAAAAATATCCAGATATTGAAAAAGCATTTGAAAGTTTGACTGCTTCAAAAACCGATCTAGATCAATATCAAGAATTATTTGAAGAACAACAAAAAAATTTCGAGACAAACATGGGTCGTTATCAATCATTGACTGAAGCATTTTTTAATTATGTCACAACTAATAAATCAAATAATAAAAATATTAATGATATTATTTATGACCGTGTTGATAAAAAATATACTGAAAATTACGACAAATTGGTGAAAATAATTAGTCAAATAAATTATTTCAAAGATTTTCTTTTAGGTGAGATCTTTATTGTATCTAATTCATTTTATATTTTTATTTCAAAATATTTTCTTTATATCAAAGAAATTGTAAATTTTTTGTCAGTTCTTGAAAAAACATATATCAAAGACAAACCATATTATTTAAACCAATACAAAATTCAATTGCGTGATTTATTGATAAGTCAAGATATTCAAATGTATGAGGGTTTACTTAATAATCAATTATTGAGTAAAAATATTGAAAATACACGAGACATATTAACAATTTTTTATGCTTATATAAAAGAAAATCCTTTTGGTTTTTCAACTGAAAACAAAAATCGAAATTTGGAAGAAATATATAAATATTACAAAAATCCTGAACTTATAATCTTAGAATATGAAGTAGTTAATCTTCTCTCTAAACAAATATTTATAAATGAAAGTACTACTACTTTATATATTGAAACATATTATAACAATAGTGTTAAGAACACTAAGACATTTTTTTTACAAGAAACAATCAAACAAATTGAAACAACAAAGAAGACATATTATGATTTTAAAAATAAATATACTGAAGCGCAGATCAATATGTTAAGGAGCGCAATTGATTTAAAAAAGAAAACTGGTTCTATGATACCAAATGTTGGTTATATTGGTAAATTCAAAAAGGAATATAAGGATTTGGAAACCAATGTTCGTGAATTAATAGATTTAGAAAGAAACATCGTTCTATGCTATGATATGATTTATTTATCAATAGATATTGATCTATATATGTTTTCTAGAAATATTACCTTATTAACAGAAAAACGTAATTATGGTGTTGTATTGTTATCTTTTTTACAAGTGGAGAATAAGATTTACAATATTCTTTTTGATTTTATGATTAACAAAAAATTGGATTTCAAAAAAGATTTAAATTTAATACGTCTATTTAAATTACTAGAGATTAATAGTAAAGAAATAAAATTAGAAGAATTTAATGAAAACAATTTGGACTTTAAAATTAATGATAATGAAAAAACTATAAACAAATATTCTACAGAATCAAAATTATTATTTGCTGAAATAAATTCGTACGACACACTATTTGACACATATGTTGATCAAAAAATTAAACAATTTGATAATTTAATTATTGAAAAGAAATGTTATGATATTATGAACGTAAATATTGATGAATTATATAAAAATTATGTTACTGCTTCGAATGTAATCGCACAAGATATTGAATTGACATCTGGAGAAACTATAAAAAATCCACTTAATAGTACACATTCAGTACAACAGAAAAAAACAGCAACTCCTCCTGCTAATATTCCTCCTCAACAACCGGTTTCTACAACTAAACAAACAGATAGTAATTCGGGTGTTGTAAATCCACTTCATAGTACTCACGCACATCAACAACAATCACAAACACAAACACCAATACAATCACAAATAAAATCTCAAAAACAACAATTAGTTCAAATCCAAAAAAATTCGCAAAAGATTGCCAATGTAATAAATATGCTAGAAAATAAACGTATAATTAATGATTTATTATCAAAAACAATACAAAATATGTTTTCAAATTTGAAAATAACTGGAGAAAGTTTGAACCTTATTGATGATAACAGAACTTTTGCAGAACCTTCAACATGGAAAGTTATTGAAAATGAAGGTGGTGGTGATTGTTTTTTTTCTTCAATTAGTCAAGCATTAAATTTTCAATTACTCACTAATCAATCTTTGTTGAATGAAAAAATAATAAATTCAAAATATCGTAACTCTAATGGGTTATTCTCTGTTTCTACATTGAGAAATGCTGTTGCTGACGGTTTTACTACAGAAATATATGAACGATATTATTATCAAGCAGAGGTATATAAAAATGATGACTATGACAATCCAGAAAAAAGAAAATTTCGATTTATGTTCAACGAGGACAATACAATTAAAACAATCGATGAAGTAAAACAAGAAATTAAAAAAAGTTGTGTTGCTTCGAATAATCCATCAGGATCAGATGTTTTGGGAAATGGAAGTTATTGGGGCGATGAATTCTCTGTAAGTATTATTGAAGAAATTTTTGGAACAAAACTAGTTATATTAGACACTACAAACACAAATAAATTCCAAGATAATTATTTTGTTAAATTTAAAATACGTGGAGAAAACAAGATAGGTTTAATAGATAAGGTAACAAACAAACCATATGATCAAAACACTAAATTTCCATCTGTTATTGAAGAATTGGACACAATACAAGAAATTGAGATAACTCCTGAAATGATGGCAGGTAATCGTATGGGTATTCAAATTAGTAGAAACTATTTTCCAGTGTTGTCTTTTTCTAATGAGGAATTGAATAATGTTAAAAATTTTATTTTCATTGTTTTATCTGAAGTGAATAATGTACAACATTACACTTTATTATGTAATTTCGAGATTAAAAATAATAATTTTGTAAATAATCCTTTGTTTGTATTTAATTATGAATTGATACCTAATTATGTTAAATACTTAATATTCTTAACTGGTTATAAGAATTTCAAAAATCGTTTCGAAACTAGTTACGCAAAAGTGCCTTTACTAGGAAAATATTTGGCAACATTGTATAAAAAATATACAGAACTGAAAATGTCTCGTCTAGAAGATATTTATAAAGGTGGCGCTGATGAACAAGTTAGTGACGGATCTAATGCTGGGCAAACACAAGTACCCATAGATAGACAAATAGTTAATAATACATCTACACCTACATCTACATCTACAAAAGAAAATCCAGTCAAAAGTGTACTCAATAAATATTCACAAGGAACTGTTGACGCAAAAGATTTATCCAAACTCAGTTATTATGTTATTATTGATTTGTCGATTATTGAAAAAGGACCTTGGGATAAAATTCCATTATCAATAAAATTAAAAATGAAATGTGCTGAAAGCAAAGAAAAAATTAGACGCGCTTATTCTGAATTATTTAATTTGAAATACGAACCTGAAGAACTCAATATACAAACAAATTATCCTCAACAAAATACTTCTATTCCTAAACCAGATGTATCTACTAGTATTACTGAAAAAAAAGGAGGATCTAATTCATTTAACAAGACCAGAAAAATAAACAGATACAGAAATTAAATAAGTATTGTTATTATGTAAAAAATTGACAAAAATATATTTTATTATCATTTATGTCAATAATAATTATTAGTAAAATGTCTATTACTATATCTAATAAGATACTCATGAATTTAAATGGTCTTGTTGAAGCAGTTGTCATCAAACGACCATCCAAATATATTAAAACTCCTTATGTTGCCGACGTTAAAATCGATGGATCCTCTGAAGAAATACTTGCCCATACTGCTGCTCTCGGTTGTTGTGGTCTTGCTGACGTTGGAGCATCTATATTAATGGCACCAACACCTACATCAAAATCTGGTAATACAAAACAAAAATGCAGTCATCGTATTTATTTGGCAATTATTAAAAATCCATCCAATTGTAAATGTGAAAGTGAAAGTGAAACTATTGTTGGTATTCATCCACAATTAGGCGAACAACTGTGTGAAAATGCCCTTAAAAATAATTGTCTTTCTAAATTGTCAAACATTATCAATTACAAGAGAGAAACAACAATATATATTGAAGGGAAAGTTGATTCACGTTTCGACTTTACTGGTGTTGACTCTGATGGTATACCCTTTATAATGGAAGTAAAAAATGTCCCTCTTGCTGACTATGAAGACATGACTTCGAAAGAAAGAAAAAAAATGGACTTCAGTGGTCGTGATTGGAATTCGAAAGTTGCTTACTTTCCTGATGGTTACCGAAAAAAAAGCACCGAACCTGTTAGTCCTCGAGCTCTTAAACATATTAGAGAACTCACTTTAATCAAAAAAGAATCAAAAATTCGTTGCCTAATGTGCTATGTTATACAAAGAACTGATGTAGACAGATTTACTGCTTCTGTCATAGATGAAGAATACCGTGAAGCAGTAAAAGAAGCGATTAATTGTGGTGTCGAAATTATAACACTTGTGGTTAAATGGACACGTGATGGGGTTGCTGAGTTTGTACGTGATGATTTGCCAATTGTGTTTTAACGTATAATGGTCTTCATAAATTCATCTACTAAATTCTTTGGTATTTCGTCAAAATCTATTATTTTTTTGTTTCTCTCATATATTTTTTTTGCTTCTACATCTTCTTCTAATTTTTTATAAAATAATTCTTGATCATTATAATATTTCAAGGCAGTTTTTGGACCACATTTTTTAAACACAGACGGTATTCCATCACTTTGATCACCTGTTACTATTTTACAGAATAAATCCATTTCTGCGTCACCATGTGAACTTTTTTGTTCTGTCAATTCTTTAAATGTCAAACTGAAAAGTCTAACTCTTTCACAAGCAATTTGTAAATAATCTTTATCACTTGTTATTACATAAATTTCTGCGTGTGGAATAGTTTTTAATATGTGTTTAACAGACAAAGCAATACAATCATCTGCTTCTAAATGCGGATGTTTTAATATCGCCTTTGCGCCACCATTTATAAAGAGGTTTTCTTCATATGCCATCTTGAAGAATGGACCTCCCATAAATCCGTCTTCCATTGAATTTTTTCGGTGTTCTTTGTATTTATCAAAATATTCATTTCGCCAGATATTTTCTCTCTTACAATCTTTTCCTACAATGAAAATTGGTTTGTCTGTTTTATCTAATCCTATTTTTTTGGGTATTATTTTCATGTTTTCTGTAAAAGTCTTTTTGAATTTCTCTACAAATTGTTCATTTGCTATTGGGTCTTCTAGTGGATTTTCTGGATACGCATTTTTCCACCATGTTAGCAATGAATAATAACGATAAAAGCAAAAGTAACTACCATCTATAAATATAAATATTGGTGTTTGTGTCATTTGTGTCATTGTTTCTTGATATGTGTTTTCTGTTATTTCAATAAATAAATCACTCATTATATAGTTATTTGTAAATCTCTAAATACTTTTCAATTTTTTTACATTTGTTTCAACAATTTATTTTGATTATTATAGTATATATCATAAATTCAAAAATGCACGATGATAGTATTACAAAAGACGAATTAGAGAGAAAATTAAAGCGAAAAAAATCAATGAACAAACATCTGTCTATAGACACGAGTGAAACATCCGATGTATCAGAAGAAACTGAAGAAAAAGACTATTCATCAGACAATAATAGTAATACTGTTGTAGATGAAAATAATAAACATATTGTTCGTCCACATCCACCTCCACCTCCAGGGTCACACCCAATAACACTTGCGTCTCCACGTTCAAAGAATAAACAAAACGACGATACCGAAGGGAAAAAATTTATTGAATTATTAAATTTAGTAAAAACACAGGAAAATACTGTTCTCAAAAAATATAGAGACGTATCATCTAGTATCAAACTGAAGGATCTTTTCGATAAAAATATTATTCAAGATATTTCTGGAGGAGAAATAATAATAAATATCAATGATTTGTCAAATAATTTGTTTATGGATTGCTCTGGGAATAATAAAGGTTTGGTTGATTGTGACGATAATAATAGTTCTTTTATATACAAAAACAAGGACAATCATTTAGTAAAAATGATGCTTTTACGTCAAGATGTCATAAATCGAAAAATCGGTATTCAGTCTTGGAAAAAGTATGTCAGTTCTATTTTATGGAATTATATTACAACAGTAATAAATTTTACGATTACTTTATTGACTGCTATTTGTACTGGAGAAGCAGCGTCGTCTCATATATTAAATCAAGATCAGACTGTTATATTATTATTCTCTACATTTGTTCTTACGACAACTAACTCTTTTTTTAAATTAAATGAGAAGATGAATTTAAATTTCAAAGAAGCGCAGACGTATAACACATTTGGTGCAGTTTTTGAGAAAATATATTACAAACCAGTATTAAACATGAATGATGTTTCTGACAAATTGGATGCTTATGAGGCGCTTCATGATGAGATTAATAATCAAGTTACGAGTGAATCATTAGTAAATCAAAATTATTTTTCTGAGGTGATATATTTGTTTCTAATAAATAATTGTTTGTATAGAAATTTCAGTAAAGAAAAATATTATGTTTGGATACGTAACAATGAGAGACATGAGGATTTAGATGGTGTTCCTAAGGATAAAGTAAAACATATGAAACAACTAATAAAGGATTTACTTGATACCACTGGTGGAGTAGTCAGTAATGGTGATATAAAAATAAAAAAGAATAAAAATGGTGACATAAATGGTGTCGCTTGTTGTATTATGTGAAAAATTTTATATCTTTATAAAAATAACCATATAAAACTAAATTATATATTATTCTAATATATTATGTTGTTAAATACAACAAAGTCATATTTAAATACAATAATATATAAAATATATTGTAAAAATGTAGACATACAAGATTGTTATGTAGGACATACAACAAATTTTACTAACAGAAAGTATCAACATATAAATGCTTGTAGTAATTTATCTTTGCGTTCAAGAAAATTATATAAAACAATTATAGAAAATGGTGGTTGGGATAATTGGGATTTTGAAATATTAGAAAAATGTTCTCTTAGATGTCTAAGAGAAGCATTAATGAAAGAATTTGAATATTATAAAAAATTATCTCCATCACTTAACTCTGTGCCTCCTTGTTCTGAAAAATATGTAGAATTACATACTTATTCAACAGCAAAAATATCAAAATATAACAATTATTTTAAAAACACATTATGTAATGAAATGAACAATTATAAAACTGAAAAATGTTACAATTGTAGTTGTGGTAAATCATATAAACATAATTCATCTCTTTGTGCTCACAAAAAAAAATGTTTATATATAAAAGATATAATAAATAATGAAGAAATTGTTAGTAATAAATATAAGTTTTTATGTGAAAAATGTAATTTTAAATGTAATAAATTGAGTAATTATAATAAACATATTACTACAAAAAAACATAAAATTAATAAAAAATACAGTAATAATAAAAATAAAACATGTAATACGTGTGGTAAATTATTTTCTTCTAGAAGTGGATTGTGGTATCATAAAACAGTATGTTTTAAGAAAAATATAGAACAAAAATCTAATGAATTACATATAATACATAATCTAAAAAAAGTTAATGATAACCTAGAATTTATGAAAAAAAATATGGATCTTGATAATACATCTAATTTTCAAAATAATCTTTTTCTAGAAAAAATATATACTATAATTGATAATCAAAATATTATAAAAGAAATATTACAGAACAACTATTATTTTAAAAACACATTATGTAATGAAATGAACAATTATAAAACTGAAAAATGTTACAATTGTAGTTGTGGTAAGACATATAAACATCAATCTACACTTTGTGCTCACAAAAAAAAATGTACTTTTATTAGCAAAACAAATAATGATTGTGATGAAGAAAATTTCTTTGAATTATTAAAACAGTCTTAATAGTTCAAATGTTTGTTATTTGAACAAAATAAGATTATTATGGAGTTAGCAAATAATAATATAAATAAAAAAAATGGTAACTATTCACAAATATTGTTTTCGTGATTAGAAATAATGTGATTATAATTTTTCTTTAAGTTAGAAAAATAATATATATAATTTGGGTACTTAAAGACGAGATTTTACTGAAAAAAAGGCACTCCTGTGACCAACAGCAGTCACAATGATTTTTTCTGTAATTTGGTCGTTTTGGTTTTGTTTTGGTGTGCTGAAAAAATGGAACTATACGGTTTTTGAGAATTTGTTGGGGAAATGACCCAGGTTTTCGATTTTGGACATTTATTTTTGTCCATTTTCAAAAACCTAATTGACTCTTTGGAAAAAATAGAAAATGTGACTGAAATGAAAAATTATGGTCTGAGTACCAAAAAAATAATTCATTTTTTATCGTCACAACAAAAATTTTTTTTTCTTTGGGTAGTTTAGAACAATGCTACAGGATGCTACAAAATGCTACAAAAAAATCGCCAATATTTTTGAATGTTTTGAATGTGACTATAAATGCTTTAAGAATAGTGAATGGGATAGACACCTACTCACACGAAAACATCAAAATGCTACAAAAATGCTACATATTGTGTCGCCAAACGATACTATGGTGTACGAGTGTAGTTGTGGACAGACATATAAACACCATTCCAGTCTCTATAGACATAAAAGAATTTGTAAAAATCAAGAAAACAATAATGACACTGTATTACCATGTATTAAAGAAGAAAAATTTATTGAATTGTTACAGCAAAATAAAGATTATCAAAATGTTATAATAGAACAAAACAAGATGATTATGGAGTTAGCAAAAAATAATAATGTCACAAATAATAATACCATTAATAATAACTGTCATAATAAAACATTTAATCTTCAGGTATTTTTGAATGAGACATGTAAAGATGCTATGAATATTAAAGAATTTATTAATTCACTTCAAATATCATTAGATGATTTGGAGAGAGTAGGTGAAGAAGGATTTGTCGAAGGTATTTCGAGTATATTTATTAATGGATTGAAAAAATTAGATGTGTGTAAAAGACCAATTCATTGCAGCGATTTGAAGAGAGACACAATGTATTTGAAACAAGACAATATATGGAAAAAGGATAACGACAATATGGATTGTTTGAAGAAAGTTGTATGGTTAGTTGCTGATAAAAACCAAATGAAAATATTTGATTGGAAAGAAGCGCATCCAGATTACAAAGACAGTGATTCCAAAACAAACGATAAGTATCTTCAGATTGTAATACAATGCACTGGAGGAAAGAATAACGCCGAAGACGATATATTATACACAAAAATAATTAAAAACATAGCAAAAGTAGTGACTATTGACAAGAATTGTTTTAGAGATTAAGTAAAAAAATTGACTACGAACAAGGTTACAAATTAATAATATATACATAATGATTAACCATATTTATAAAATAATTATATTATTACTATTCATTAGCAGCATTTATGTGCCAATATATTCGAATAAAACAAAAATTATTATAAATAATAAACATTTACCCAGAAAAAAATTATTACCAATTATAGATATTGATATTAGCACAAAATTCCCACAGCAAAATGTAGATAACAATACTATATTAAATATAAATAATTATGATACGTGTTATTTTGGAAGATTAGGACAGTTAAAAATTCCTAACCATTCAGGAGCAATATTTATAAGCATAGGTTTATTTATATTGATAATAACAATAACAAATTTTATAAATCAAAAATATGATTATATATTTGATTTATTTATGTCAAAAAAAGGTATTCAATTGCAAGAAACTCATGAAGAATGTCTAGATGACATGGAGAAAGGTGTTCTTCCGATTTATGGAAAAGATAATTTATGGGAAAATATATATTATAAAGACAATTGTAATAATGTTTAATTATCAAGATTGTGTTATATTTTCATCATCTTCGTCATCATCTTCGTCATCATCATCTTCATCTTCAATAAAGTTTGGAATTATTTTCGGAAATATTTCATTAAGTACTTCTAATGTAATGTCAACATGTTTATCACAAGATAAATCAAGTATAACACCATTGAACATCGCAAGTGCCATCTGTATTTTCAAAAACTCGTCAGTTGGTCGTATATTTAATTTTTTAATTTCTTTGTTTGAAGAAAAATACGTGTTAAATAGTTTAAAATTTTCAAAAAATAATGATTGTTTCGCTTTTTTTGTTTTTATTATATTTTCAAAAACATCTGTAATAATTTTAATGATATAATCTTTGTCTTTCACTGGGAGTTTTTTCAGTAAATTTTTTGGTTCAATTAGATTTTCTATTAGTTTTATAGAACTTCTTTCTAATTTATCTTTTCTTATATTGGAAAAAATTTCAATAAATGCGTTTTTCGTATCACAATCTAATTTAAGTATTATTCCTAAATCTATAATACCCAATTGTAGTTTTGGAATTGATTTTTCTGATACAACATTATCATCATTCTTAATAAATATTATATTACCACAATGTAAATCCCCATGTGCTAAACCAAAATTAAGTATAGAAGCAAGAGCAAACTTAATCATTAATTTTGCGTATAATTTCTTGTCTTCATTCATTGTATTATTAATATTTTCTCCTTCAATAAATTCCATTGCAATAATATTTTCGTACCGGTAAGTGACGTTTTCATATACTTCTGGAATTTTAACATAATTTAAATATTTACATTTGTTTTTGAACAAAATAATGTTACCGACTTCATTATAGAAATTTATTTGTTGTTTAATAATATCAATATTTTTATTTACAACGGTACATATTTCAGTCAAATAATAATAATCAAATAATGATACTATATTCAGACAAAATTTAATTCGTTTTATACCATCATTAATCTTTTCCTCAATATTTCTTCTTTTTACTTTCAATACAATATCTTTTCCGTCTTTTATACATCTAAAAACAACTGATATCATCCCAGAGTTAATAGGAACTAATCGTTCACATGTAATATTGAAGTCACTCATACATTCAATTACATATAACCAGTCAATATCTTCTTCTTCATATGGTGCTTTATCAGTATATCTTAATAAAATTTGATTTGTTTCTTCATCAATGTAATTGTTGTTTAAAGAAATTGCTTGAAAAATTTTTACACATAAAACATTGATTTCGACCAATTTTTCAGCAGTAGTAATAATAGCATCACGATATTTTAATGATCCAGTTTTGTATAATATATATTGTCTTACAAATATACACGTTACATTTATAATAAATAAAATGTTTTTAATAAATTCAAATAATAGAAAGTCCATTATAGTTTTTCTCGAATAATATATTATAATACTAAATTTTCTATAAATTCTTTTGTTCTTAAATATAATTTCGTAAATATTGTTCCAGCAAATTTTTCCATAAATTTCGGAATTTCGAATTCTTGATTATAACAAACCGTTTGTTCTATTTCAAGATGGTGATTATCTACTATTTTACATATCATTTTGAATTCTTCGACAGGCAGATTTTCACATAATTGAGGTAAATTGTGTTTGCTATATATTTCTGACTTATTTATTTCTAGTACTGGGAAGCATGTAAAACAAACAAATTTGTCTACAACATGTTTTTCTACATTTAAATAAGCGTATCTTTGTGGCATGCCAAAGTCAGAAAATAATGGTTTCATCAGGACAAAAATTTTGGCGTGGGTGTCATCTATTATTTCTAGATTTACTTCTTGAAAAATTTCTGGGTTCACATTATATACAAGTTTGATTATGTTGAAGTCTAGTAATTTTGGTAAATATACAGATTTGTTTTTAATATTATAAGTAAGTTTGTACATATTTTTGTCAATACGTTTCATAATGATACCTTTTTTTTTAATAATAATTCCATCGTCGTCTTCTTCTAAATATAAATTATTATTATTCATTAATGTACTATAATATGTTATATTTTTATATAAAAAAACTATATATAAAACTAAATATAAATTATATCTTTTTTTCTTTGATTAATGTATAGTAATTTATTTTTATGTTTACTATTGGAAAGGATAATACTAAAAAGAAGAAAGTAACATGGGGTGATATAAAAACAGATTATGATAGTAATAGTAATAGTAATAGTAATAGTAATAGTAGTATTAAGAGTAATAGTAGTAATGAAGATGATACAATATGGGAAGATATTGAAACATTTGATGATAAAAAATATAAAAACAATAAAAACAATAAAAAAGTAGAAAATAGTAAAGATGATGAAACAATATGGGAAGATGTAGGGACTATTTATAAAGATGTTCCCCATTCAGAATATGTTAAATATTCGCAAGACAAAAGACAAAATGAATTCTTTAATAGTAGAGGACAATTTCAGGATGAAAATATTAATAGGTTAGTTCATGAAAAAAACAAAGACTTAGAAATAAAACAAAAACAAATAGATTTTATTAAACAACAGGAACAATTAAAAAATGACCAACGTCAGAAAGAAAAAGAAATAAGTGACAATGACATGATAAAAAAAAATATAATAGACGCAGGTAAAAAAAATTATTGGACAAACAATAATGTACAGTATTTTAATATGCAAATGGGTTCAAATCCAATAATTTATAATTCGTTTGGAATGTTAAATCCGGAAAATATTTTAAGTTATAAAAGTCCAATTATAAAAACATATCTAGAAAAACAAAAGGATAATATTGATCTTGTTCAATTGAAAAAGGATATAACAGTTAAAATGAATGATTTTTATGATTCAAAATATTATGATATGATTTATTTTCCAAATCATGTAAAAAGATATCTTGAAAAATTTTTCGTTGAAAACAAATATACAAAAGAACAATCAGAAGTATATTTATCTACGATATTCGAATCTTTCAAAGATTTTAATTATAGATATGGTTTTCCACCAGGAACAATGTATGATATTACATATTGTAATCCTTTTATACCAATGAATAAAACCTGTGTTTGGCCACAATATAAAGATCCAAAATTCACAATTGCGAAAAAAAGTGGTTTATTGAGTTTTATGAAGAAAGATGTAAAATTGGTTTTTGATGAAAGACATATAATATATCCTCCAAATTTTAAAAAGGTAAATGGTGAACAATGGGATATATATAAGTTAGAATTAGAAAGTCCTTTAGAAGGATTATATATAGATAGAGATTATAAAATAGATGTTGATTTTGAATATATAAAGATTTATTTCAAAACAATTGAACAGGATTATAATGATTATGTAAATAAATTTTATTTAAATTATAATATTGATTTGTTTAAAAAAACAGGTACAATGAATTCGATAGATAATGTTAATAAAAAAAGAAAAATATATGATTTAATAAAAGAAAATTCGATGTTGTTATTTGGTAAAAAAAGTGAAGAAATGCCAGATGAAATTAGTGATGGTTATATTGTTAAACATTATAGTTATATAATGGGGAAGATCCTGAAAAAGAGAGAAGATTTTTGGTATACAAAAATGAAGGAATTGGAAAGTAAAGGATATAAATTTTATGGTCGTTATGGTAAAGAAAATGATGGTTATGATATTTACATAAAAGAAAAAATTAGAAAACCTGATGTTATTTATTTTTATAAATGTGGTGGAAATAAATATTTTTCAATAAGGAAAAATGATCATCCGATTGCGTTTAAGATAAAAACTCCTTATAATCAATTCAAAGAACCTATGTTTTTTTATAAAAATCCACATTTTTTAGAATTAGTTAATAAATATGATAAATGGAATAAAATTGGTGGTCATAATAATAGTTGTCTTTCATATACTCGTAAAAGAACTCTTCGTAAAACTAAAAAATCAAAATCAAAATCAAAATCAAGACCAATACCAAGACGTGTAAAGAAAAGTAGAAAACATAAAAAATAAATTATATTAATACAACGCATCTTTATACATTTTTATTGCCTTATCTTTTTGTTCTTCATAGTTCACAATTGGTTTTGGATATTTTGTATCCTTATATTTAATATAATCTTCATTCCAATTATGAATTGCTTCGACAGGAACTTCTTTTAATTCTTGAACCCATGTTTTTATATATTCACAGTCGGGGTCGTGTTCTTCTTGTTGTCTCCAAGGGTTAAATATTCTAAACCAGGGTTGTGAATCAGCGCCGGAACCTGCTGTCCATTGCCAATTACCATTATTGCTTGCCACATCATAGTCCACTAATTTTTCAGCAAAATACTTTTCCCCCTTTTTCCAGTCAATAAGAAGTGTTTTTACAAGATAACTAGAAACAATTAAACGTGCGCGGTTATGCATATATCCTGTAGTATTCATTTGTCTCATTCCAGCATCTACTATTGGTACACCAGTTTGTCCTTTACACCATGCGTCAAACCATCTCTGATTGTTATTCCAATGTATTTTGTTGTATTTTGGTTTCATTGCGTGACCGATTACTTGAGGGAAATGATATAGAACTTGGGCATAAAAATCACGCCAATATAGTTGTCTAATAAAAGCAGTTTTGCTATGGAATATTTTATAAATCTCTCTAATAGACAAACAACCAAATTTAATATATGCGCTTAATTGTGAAGTAGGTTTAGTAAGGTCGTCATGTGTCTTAGGATAATTCTTAATGTTTTTAGTAGAAATTTTTATTTGTTTAATTGCGTTTGTGCGACCCCCATTTACTAATATGTTGGGATTTGTGTGAGTAAATTTGGACATAGCATTTACTAGCGAGATTTTATTTGGTATATTGAAATTAGCGCCATTTTTAAAATGTATTTTCTTTATTTTTTCTGGTGTATCGACTTTTTTTGATTTAGCAAGATTATAATAAGGTGTGAATTTTTGATAACCTTCTCCAGAACCATTCAATATAGCATCCATATCATGAAGATAGTAATCGTCAGCAGTATCACATAATACGCCTTTTTTTATACATAATTCTGCAATTTCTGCGTCACGTTCCTTGGCATAAGGTGTAATATCACGATTGAAACAAATATAATCTATTTTAAGGGCATCTATACAGTCACTAATAACCTTATTATTTTTTCCGTAGAAAGTAAGAAGTTTTCCGTCTTGTTTTGATATTTGTGATGCCAAATCTTCCAGACTTTCAATCATAAATTGTACAGAATTGTCAGATTTGAATTTGTTTCCATTACCTACTTGTTCTGGAGTGAAAATAAAAATAGGATATACATTTTTACATGTTTCGTTTGCTAGTAAAAGACCTTTGTTATCGACAATTCTTAAGTCTCGTCTAAATATAAATAATCCATTTTCAAATTTGCTCATATTTTGTTGTTATTGTATTATATAATGATAATAAAAATAAAATAAAAATATAAATATAGAATAAATGAAATATATGATTGGGTTTAACCAAAATATTGATAATTATATGCAAATAATAGTTACAATTATATTTGGATATATAGGTGCGATTATCCAGTCCCCAAATTCAAATATACATCCTCTTTTAGGTGCGGTAATTCTAGGTGGGTTTATGAGCAAAAGTTTATATGGTGATTGGGATAAAGATTATAATTGGACAGTTAGTGATATATTTTATTGGATAGTAACTATTTGCGAGGCGTTGATTGGTGGTTTATTAGTGTATAAAATAAAGATAAAATAAATACAAAAATAAATACATAGAATAATAGTTATATATTTATTTATTATGGAAAATATTAATATTCAATTAGACAGAAAAATATGGGTGAAAACACCCAAGGAAATATTACATATAATATTGTCTTATAGCAATGAAATAAAATTCAGAAACGGTAGATATATTGATCGATTAAATAAAGAAAAAGATAATAGATTTAAATTATTGAAAACAATAAGAACACCTATTTATGGTGAACATACAACCACAGTTTGTTTATTTAATACAGAAAGAAATATATATTTATATTTATATTATTGTCATTATTATAATTTATTGGGAAATGGTCATAAAACATATGATTTAAGTATTATATGTATTACAAAAGATAATAAATATAAGGATTTATACAAACAAAGTTTAGGAGGCAAATGGTATAAATTCATTGAATATACAATGTGAATTATTTACATAATAAAATATTATATATTCAACTAATATAAATGCCAAAATATTTAGTAAGAGCATATGTAGATACAACAAAAACATTGACAAGTTTTAAGAAGGAAATAGATCAAAGTTTTGTAAATAATGATGTTAAATTAGAAGAACTCGAAATAAAGAGACTTGATAAGGGTTCTTTGAGTTTTGTTTCTCTCATTAGTAATTCCAAATATTCGAGTAAAATAAAAAAAATATTAAACAAATTAGGAAAAGTTACATGGTTTGTTGTTATTAGTGGAACATCGGCAACAAAAAAGAAACATAAAAAATGGGCGCCAAAATTAAATAAAACCCTTAAGGCAAATAGATACTAAATGGGTTCATCTAAATATCCAAACTGATTGTGTTCATATTTTTATCAGATTTTTGTCTTCTTCTACTCTTTTTTGGCATATTTCCGTCATTTTGAAGATCTTTCAAATCAGAAATACTAATTGTACTTTCTTCAGGAATAGTAGGTTCTTGAATATTAATAGTCTTTGTCTTTAGACCAGATAAGATATCACTAATATCACTTGGTCCTTTCATTTCCGCACGTTGAGGTTTACTTGATTTTGGTGGTTCATTATTACTGCTAAAATCTGGTCTTGTCATTTTCAAATTCATATCAACTGATTTATTGTAACTATTGTTTCCTGGGCGATTTGGTGGTGGTGAATAGTTTTGGGTTGCCATTGGCGGAGGTGGTCCTCTTCCCATAGGAATTTGTGGTTCTGGGTTCATAATCCCGTTCATAAAATTCCCAAAACCAGGATTATTTTGTCCCATTGTATTAACTGCTGCTTGTTGGAATGAACGCATCAAATCAGGATGTTGTCTCAATACATCATCAACCCCAGGCATAGCACTTTTAAACATAGTGTTTGACATGTGAACCATCATAGCACTTCCACCTAATTGAAATAATAATTTTAATTCAGGTGCCATAGATGCTTTGCTCTTATATTTTTCATATAATTCTCCAAATACATCATCATAATCATTAATATTTTCGTTGATTTGTTCACTCCAACCATCTAATTTAACGTCAAAAGGGTCAAAACGATTATTCAAAAATTCCATACCATTAATAATAGCCATCAACATGTTACCCTGAAATTTCACAGAGTTTTGTTTAGATTTTTCTTCCATGATGGTTTCATATTCACCTTGCATTTCGGCAAGTGGCGAATCCATATTGTATTTTTTCGATAACTCAACGCCTTTTTTTTCTAAAGCTTCTAACTTTCTAAGATACTTGAATTTTTCTCTCAATAATTCGTCTTTTGACAATTTTGGTTCACTACTTCCAGGTTTATCTGGGTTTAATGGAATATTGTTAAATTTTGCGTATCCATCCCATGTTTTACCATCATTTACATCGCCAAAAGTTCCTGCTGTTGCCTGTCCAATCGAGATATTATCGTCAAATCTTACTGATTGCCTGTCTTCGCCACCACCAAGACCAAACATATCCGATTTTGGTTGATAACTTCCACTGGTTTCCTCAGCAAGATCATTTAATTCATTTTCTAAATTGTTCAAGTCTTCAATATCAATATCACTAGTTGGTTTTGAACTTTCTCTAATCTTGTCATTCATTAAAAATTCTAAACCTCCACCAAAATTAGTTGATTTCATGTTAGAACCATGACCATGACCTTTATTATCCCAACTATTGTCTAAATTATCATCTATATCAAAACTAGAAATATCAATTATTTCGGAATCCATTATTATGAATTAATTAGAACATATATTTTTAAGTAATACGAATTAAAATATATATTTTTATATTTTGTTTTTAATAAACCAAATACCTTGTAAAAAAGAATCTGCTAAATCATCTTTCTTTTTGTGTTTCATAAAAAAATCAACCCAATCAGTGTACTCAAAATTATTATTTAACAATTCTAAAGTTTTATCTGTGCTCAATTTTTTTCTAGTACTATATTTACTTTTTTCTTCATTATATTCCTTTAATTTATTACACGCTGATATGAATTCAATATTATCAACAAGTACATTAGACATTATAAAATATTGTGCTATCATTCCTTGAATAGTCTTCATTCTGTTTGCTATTGGACTTATCTGATTTTCAATGATGACATGATCAATTGTTTCTTCATCATCAAATATTTCATTGAATTTTGTTTTTATATTAAGACCAATATTGATAAGGTCGACTTTTGAGGCATTTACACTTTCAATTGGGTCTAAACATTTTGACTCAATATAATTGTTAATAGCATTAATTAAATTTTGTTTTTTAATTGGTTGTTCATAAGGTATTTTATATTTATCGGCAATATCGTATAATTTTTGGAGTTTTTGTTTGTTAATATATTTTGTTTTCAAATCAGAAGAAGGGACAATGAACGGTTGTTTTTTTGCGTGTTTCAAACAATAATAGTTATTGTGCTTTTTGTATTTTGAATCTATTTCACATTTTTTACCTTTTTCTATAAAACAACATTTAACTACTTCTTGATCTGTTATATTGAGAACATCCCATTTTTTTATCTTAAAGTTGTCACTATTATCATCTTTATCAAAAAGGCAAAACGCTAAATTCTTAATACCAACATCTAAACTAAGTATTTTCATTATAACAATTCTATAATAACAAATTATTTATTTAATTTTTTATTATCGCTAATTATATATTTTAACCCAAAGGATTTCCATAATAAATTGATGGTGAAATCATTTTGGCATAAAGTTGTTCACGGTTTAAATATGGGTTCTTCAAATCACTATTGCAGTAACCAAAACCAGGTTTGCCAGTGTCAAAAGTACCCTTATAAACATATGGAACATTACTTGATGGGGTTTTATCAGTGCTAACATGTGGGTCTAATCCAAGTGTGTAACACGCTTCCATTGTATTGTATTTCATTATTTCTAAACCATGATTAGTTAAAAATCTTCTATAGTCCCAACTAGTTTTAATATTTTCTTGGTTTCTAATACGATTATTAATAACGGCATCTGGTAACCAACTCGACCAATTTCTACCATCAGACATTAATGGTGGATAATTGAAATGAACATTATTACTTCCAGAATAACAAGTAGACCAGGACATCTTATATATTATATATAATAATACAATATAAAATATAAAATACACACGTTAAAATAGTTTATTTATTCGTCTCCTAATAATTTCAATAATTCATTCTTTTTAAGTTTAGTATTTTCATTTGCTAACCCTTTTTCAATAGCAATCGTTTTTAATTCTTTGACTGATAGTTTTTTATAGTCTACACTTCCATCGATTTGTATATTTTCTAAATTATCGTCGATATTAATAGTTTTTAAAATACTTAAATCTGTTAAATCATCTTTTTCTTCTAAATGTTTAACTTCTTCCATTGGTTCTTCTTTTATTTCGCTATTTTCTTCTTGTTGCAATTCTTCAACTTCATCTAAACTATCTTCTACATTTTCTTCGGTGTGTAATGACATATCATCTTCAGATAAATTATATTCATCCATCTCAGAAGCACTAATAGATTTTTCGTTTTCTACATCTGACATGTTTTCTTCTGATAATTCATCATAATTTAATACAATGTGTTTTACATCATCTTTTTTGTCAAAATCAGAAAGTTCAATAATATTTTCGTCTTCTTCATATTCATCTTCGTCTTCGTCTTCTTCTTCAGAATAATTGCTAGAAACATCGCTATCATTATATGAATCATTGTCTTCTTCTGTACCATCTGAAACAGAAATTAGATCATTACTTTCTTTAAATCTATTGTTGTTTAAATGATTATGATCAATAGTGTCAACATTTGTGTTATTATTTAATTGGACATCGTTCGTATTAGAAATAAGATTACTAACACTCTTATTTAGTGAGAAAGTATTATATTTTTGTGTTTCTATTTCTTCTGCCATTGTTTTTACTAAATCAAACATAGAGTTAATTTTGTGATTTTGTTCATTTAATCTCGTCATAAAAAAATATCCAACTACACCAATTAATACTAATGTTATTCCTAAAAATATTAAATATGGTGAACCTAAAATATCTGATAAAACCATTATTATTAGAAATATAAAATATATTTAAATTTATTTATTAACGAATAATATATAAAATTATTTTATAATATTTGTGTATAAAAAGTAATTTTTGTTTTTATGTCATGTTTCCCAAAATTATTTTTAAGAAAGTTACAAAATAATACGATTTTTCCAAATCCAGATCAAAATCAAAATCAATTTGACATTGAATTTAAAAAAAATATATTAGTAGTAGATGATTCAATTGTTTATTTGAAAATATTACATAAAATTATTTCAAAAATGGGTTATAATGTTACAACAACTATAAATGGGAGAGAAGCATTAGAATATTTAAAATTATTTGTATTTGACTTGCTTATTAGTGATATACACATGCCTGAAATGGATGGTATTGAACTAACCATGGCAGTACGTGAAATATTGGATAAAAAAATACCAATTATATTATATTCTACTGATAAAAATATGGAAAGTCAATCAATAAAAAGTGGTTGTGATATTTTTGTGTTGAAACCTTTCCAAATAGAAAAATTAGAAAATATAATATCAGGATTTTTATCTTAAATATACAATATTGATATTATATTTTATAATATATTGAATTCGTTTTTCTTATTTCTTAATCGTATCTAACAATTCGTTTGGATAATTCATTTCTCTCAATACATTTATTCCACCCTTTACTTCTGAAATTCCTTTTTCCAATGTATACGTATATTTCAAGTTTTTTGTGTCTTTTTCAACTATTGTTTCCATATGAAAATTTTCAAACCTCTTATTTTTATCTAATTTTTTACATACTTTTAAGAAATGTGTTGTTAATATACTGTTTACATTCTTATATTTTGCTAAATATTTCATAAAGGCAGTTGCACTAGTAACTGCTTCATCTGGATTTGTTCCTGAATATAGTTCATCAAAAACACAAAAATGTGTATCATCTGGATTAGAACTTTTAATAATGTCTAATATATCTTTACATCTCCTTGCCTCTGCTTGGAAAAGACTATCACGACCGGATGTATCTGGTATATTCAAATAGCAATGTATATATTTATATGGTTTCAAATAACATGATTTATAAAACCCACAACCGAATTGTTGAGATAAAATAATATTTATAAGACTAGTTTTCAAAATGGTTGTTTTTCCAGAAGCATTAGGACCAGTAATAATTATATTCTTTTCGAATGAAATATTATTTTTCACATGTTTCTCTCCCTTTAAAACTGCGTAATAACCTTTTTCGAATTTGTTTTTATTATTTTTCGAAATAAATGTTGCCATATTCATATGTTGTTGATTTATGTTTTTAATAAGTTCTTCAATTACTTCAATATATCCATTAAATCCAAATGAATATTCAAATGCTTTATTATATTCTTCATTATCATATAATTGATAGAAACATTTAAGAACCTTTCCGATTTCTATTACCATATTCATGTTAATATTATATGTTTCACAAAAACAAAAAGTCTTTCTAAAATCTTTTAATATTTTAATGTTTCTCTCGACTTCTGAATTAAAGAGTTGGTATTTTGTCATATTTTTTGTAAATTTCAGTAAATTATTCATATTCAACAAAGAATAATCAATATATCTCTTTACTTTTGATAAATAATCATGAATTTTTTTCATATTTTCATGAAATCTTAAACAAGACATAACATTTTGATATATAGAAAAAATATAGAAACACGCTGATATTACAAGATAGATTTTTTGTTCGTTACTGACACTATTAAAATGTGTAAATATGCGTCCAATTGCGTGGTTTGCTGCCAGAACCTTTAGTACTTCTATGTATTCATTCATAGTAATGTCCAACCCCTTCATTTTTATAATAAAAAATGGAATTATCAGGATAAATATTGGAACAACGAGAGAAATAATTGGGGATGACATATTGTACATGCTCATAAATTGAAGAAATATATCAGAGTTATTTAAGTATTCGAAAGATGGCCAGTCAATGTAATTATATTTTTCTTTGAATCCAGTGTCTAATTTGATTTCTTTCCACATTTCCAAAAAATTATCATAACTTGGTTTATCATTTTCTGGTAAGTAATTTTCAACAGCATTTTCACAATCCAAATTTTCATATGTTTTTAAAAGTTCTTGTGTTTCTTTTAAATAAATTGTATCTGTTGTATAATATTTTGTCAAATAAGGTATCATTATTTGTGAAAACGAACTTGACGGATTGAAAGCATAATTATAAATGGGTGTTCCCGATACATCAATTGTATCATGCAGTTCTAAATCCTCTATTATGTTTTCATTTAATTGAACCTTTTCTTCATTGTAAAAAATAGGTAACTTGAATATATCTGTGTTTACTATTTTTATTTCTGTTTCAATCATAATATTATTCTAAAAACAGAATATTAAATTATTTATTATACGAATTACTTGTCCATAGAGTTTGTCGATCTAAATTTTTGTTGTAATAAGTTCTAAATTTGCTGGTAATTCTTCAATTTGTGTTGCGTAATGTTGTTCAATTTCTCTGATTTTATTAATATCTCTTCTTGTAATAAAATTAATTCCTACACCTTTTCTACCCCAACGACCACTTCTACCAATTCTATGCAAATATGTATTGACGCATCTTGGTAAATCGAAATTAATTACAACACTAACTTGTTGAACATCAATACCTCTAGCAGTTACATTAGATGAGATCATTACTCTCTGTTTTCCTAGTCTGAAATCGTTGAATGAATTATATCTCTCCGTTTTGTCCATATTACTATGAATACAACAAACTGGAAAACCATCATCTTTCATAGCCTCATATAAATCAACAACTCTTTTAACAGTATTACAATAAATAATACATTGAGAAACCGAAATAAAAGAAAAAATATTTTTCAATGTATTATATTTTTGTCTATCATCTTCAACTGCAACATAATATTGAGAAATACCCTCAAGTGTTAGACTTTCTGTCTTTACGTAAATACGAACCGGATCACGCATAAATTTATCAGTAAGTGTTAATACGTGTTGTGGTAATGTGGCACTAAATAGCGCAATTTGAACAGTCGCACTCAAATATTGTAAAATATTATATACTTGGTCTTGAAAACCTGCTGACAACATTTCATCTGCCTCGTCTAAAACGAGAAGTTTTACATTTTTAAATACTGATGTGTTTCTTCTCATCATGTCATAAACACGACCACTACAACCACTAATAATATGAGGAGTATTTTTTCTTAATGTATGTGTATCTTCGTCAATGGAAGTTCCGCCAACTAAACAATGTGTTTTCAAATTTTTCATCATACTACCGATTGATTCAATGACTTTACATGTTTGTAGAGCAAGTTCCTTTGTTGGAGATAATATTATAACTTGAAGTTCATTCTTAGTAGTGTCAATTAATGATAATGAACTAATTGTAAAAGCAGCAGTTTTTCCTGTTCCAGATTGTGCCTGAGCAATTACATCTCGTCTTTTTGTAATAGGAACAATTGCTTTGCGTTGAATAGGACTAGGATTTTCATAACCATAACCATAAATACCTCTTAAAATATCGTTATTGATTTCTAATTCGTCCCACGTTTTAATCTCTTCATATTCGCTCGTTTCTATAATATCATTGTTCATTTCAATACTTTCGTTTTTATCTAAATCTAAATTTGACATTTATAATATATATTTCATGTAAAGTGTTTAAGTGGATTTAATATATTATATTTAAAAAAAATTGATATAAAAATAAAGTACTGATATATAGTACATATAGATATGACAACTACAATGAAATATACTTTAAATGATTTTCAAAATATTACTTTTGATGGGTTTGAATATGAACTGCCTGAAAGTGTATTAAATATTATTTCAACACTAGCAGCACAAGTAGGTTCGCCAACATATGTAAAAACACCAGTATTTAAAAAGAAGGAACATACAAATGTATTTACAAGTGCTGACGCAGATATTAATGGAGAAACGAAAGTTGTTACAGGAAAGAAAAAGAAGAATAAGAATGTCGAAATTAATGATGATGACTGGGAAGCAATTCGGTCATTTCAAGCAACTAAGATAGAACAAAAAGATGGTATTGAAGGAGAAATAAATAATATTCGTTCATATTTGAATAAATTATCCGATAAAACATATGATGAATATAAAATCAAAATTATTGGGGTTATTGATAAATTAATGGATATGAATATTACAGAAGAAGAAATTGATCATATTAGTAATGCTTTATTTGATATTGCTTCTAATAATCGTTTTTATTCAAAATTGTATGCAGATGTGTATTCGGAAATCATTTCTAAATTTATTGTTATGAAAACTGCGTTTGACAAATGTTTGCTTACTTATTTAGATCTATTCAGAGAAGTTGATTATGTTGATCCAAACGTAGATTATGACAAATTTTGTAAAATAAATAAAAATAATGAGAAAAGAAAGGCATTGAGTTTGTTCTTTATTAATTTAATGAATAATAAATTAGTTGAAAAGTCTGTAATTGCTGAAATTACGTGTGTTTTGTTAGAAGAATTAATCGTTTCTATTGAAAAACCTGATAACAAGAATAAGGTCGATGAGATCACCGAAAATGTAGCTATATTATGTGTAAATGACATATTAGAAGATGATGATTATGTAGTTGAAAGTGACAATGTAGAGTTTGATGGATTAAATATTAAAGAGGTTGTTGATAAGTTGGCACATAGTAAGGTTAAAGATTATTTAAGTTTATCCAATAAAACAATATTTAAATTTATGGATATGATTGATATGTAATAAGAATTTAGTTAAAAATGATATAAAATATTATTAATTATTTCTATTATTATAATTATTATGAATAATAAAAATGATGATATTGAACACTCTATAAAGAATGTTGACATAAATAGTGGTATTTCTTTTTCTTTTGATGACACTATACCAGAAAGTGATGAAGACATTGATTTATCTGAAATGTTAAAAGAATTTCATAGTAAAGAATGTGGTCCAGTAGTTGATAATAGTGATATATTATTAAAATATTCGAATAGTTTGTATGATTATGAAAATTTAGATTTAAATATGTGTAATATTGTGAATTATAATTGTAATTTTAATGTTAAACAACTCATGAAAATATGTGATTATTATGGTTTAGCAAAATCTTTAAAGACAAATAAGTGTAATAAAGAAGAAATAATTAATATATTAGTTGATTTTGAAAATAATCCAATTAACGCTGAAATTATTGAAAGGAGAAAAATGATGTGGTATTATGTTAACCAGTTGAGAGAAGATAAGTTTATGAAAAAATTTG
>Ga0078894_10000379_pt1 | contig 30599 bp, 29 predicted proteins | sample LauGreSu1BDMLBSD_2_FD_67506 | JGI IMG/M metagenome (GOLD analysis project Ga0078894, IMG submission 67506) | Freshwater lake microbial communities from Lake Michigan, USA - Su13.BD.MLB.SD (version 4) (version 4) | ecosystem: Environmental > Aquatic > Freshwater > Lake | place: Lake Michigan... | reverse complement strand
TTGTCGGTGAGGGAGCGTCCGATCAACAGTGGGATGCGGCCGCCTGCGCGCACTTCATCGGTGATAGTGCTGGGCTTGAGCTCGAAGCGGGACACGATCTCGCCAGCATTCGGCTCACCAACTGCCCGCTCGATCGTGCCCGCGTAGGGGCGGATCGTGATCACGTCACCGGAGTTGAGGGCGCTCACGTCGCACTCGATCGGCAGAGCGCCGGAGTCTTCGGCGGTATTGAAGAAAATCGGAGCAATCTTGCCCCCCAACACCACGCCGCCGCTGCGCTTGTTGGGCACGTGGGGGATGTCGGTGCCGGTGTGCCATAGCACCGAGTTGATGGCGGATTTGCGGGAGCTACCGGTGCCCACCACATCACCCACATAGGCCACGGGATGCCCTTTCTGCTTGAGCTGGGTGATCAGCTCCAGGCCGCCGGGCATGCGGGTCTCCAACATCGCCGTGGCGTGCAGGGGGATATCCGGGCGGGTGGTGGCGTGGGTGGCGGGGGAGAGGTCGTCGGTGTTGGTTTCGCCCTCGACCTTGAACACCGTCACGGTGATCTCTGTCGGGAGTTCAGCTTTGGCGGTGAACCACTCGGCATTGCTCCAACTGTCGATCACCCGCTTGGCGTAGGGATTGCTCTGCGCCAGTTCGAGCACATCGTTGTAAGCGTCGTACACCAACAGGGTGCGGCTCAGGCCTGTTGCTGCTGCTTCGGCGATGGATGGATCGGCGCTGGTGAGCAGCTCGATCAGCGCTCCAACGTTGTAACCGCCGATCATCGTGGCTAGGAGGTCCACGGCTTCTACCCGAGTCAACAACGGGCTGCTGGTTTTGGCCTGGGCCACGGCGCTCAGCCAGTCGGCTTTGACATAGGCCGCTTCATCCACCCCAGGGGGGATGCGTTCGGAGAGCAGATGCAGCAGGAAGGACTCTTCGCCGGCGGGCGGTGTCTGCAGCAGCTCCGTGAGCGCCTGGGCCTGCTCGGCGCTGAGCGGGAGCGCCGGAATGCCCAGGGCTTCACGTTCCGCAGCCGCGGCGCGGTAGTCGGCAAGGAAGCTGCTGGCAACCATCGGCGCAAAGGGTCCTGGCGGACCTGACGAACTGTGACGTGACACCCATTGTTCTTTGCCGCCCTGCCCCCATCTGGTGACAACGGCTGCAATCGGGCTTTTAGGCTTCCCTATCCCCTACCCGTCTGCGGCGGCCGGCATGATTTCCACCTCTGATCTCCACGTGGTGGAAACCCGGCCGCTTGTGGCACCTGAGCTGCTGCATCGGGAATTGCCCCTCGGCGATGCCGCTGCGGCCACTGTGCGAGAGGCGCGCGAGCGGATCAAGGCGATCCTGCGGGGTGACGATCAACGCCTGCTGGTGATCGTGGGTCCCTGTTCCGTGCACGATGTGGATGCGGCCAAGGAGTACGCGGCTGCCATCGCTGAAGAACACAGCCGCCACCGTGGTCAGCTGGAGGTTGTGATGCGTGTGTATTTCGAGAAGCCCCGCACCACCGTTGGTTGGAAGGGGCTGATCAACGATCCACACCTCGATGGCAGCTACGACATCAACACCGGCTTGAAGCTCGCCCGCGGCCTGCTGTTGCATCTTGCGGAGATGGGCCTGCCAGCCGCCACCGAGCTTCTGGATCCGGTGGTGCCTCAGTACATCGCTGATCTGATCAGTTGGACCGCCATCGGCGCCCGTACGACTGAAAGCCAGACCCACCGGGAGATGGCGTCGGGGTTGTCGATGCCGATCGGCTTCAAGAACGGCACCGATGGCAGCGCCAGCACTGCCATTAACGCCATGGAGGCGGCTGCACGCCCCCACCATTTCCTGGGTATTAATAAGGAAGGCAGTGCCGCCATCGTGACCACCACGGGCAACCCGGATGGTCACCTGGTGCTACGGGGCGGGAAGCAGGGCACCAACTTCCACGCTGAGGCCATTGCTGCCGCTGCGGCGGCTCTAGAGAAGGACGGTTTGCCAGCGCGGGTGATGGTGGATTGCAGCCATGGCAACTCCAACAAGGACTATCGCCGTCAGGGCGAAGTGGCGACTGCTGTGGCACAGCAACTGCGCCAGGGCTCACGTCATGTGATGGGCGTGATGATTGAGAGTCATCTCGTTGCGGGTAACCAGAAGATCCCGGCGGATCTGAGTCGGCTCACGTATGGCCAGAGCATCACGGATGCTTGTATTGATCTTCAAGCCACCCGCGAGGTGTTGGCAGATCTGGCCGCAGCTGTTTCCGAGGCCCAAGCCCAGCTGGGATCATTGGTCTGAGCCTCTTTAAGCATGCATTAGCACTCGCACCTTTGGAGTGCTAAAGCATGGATTCCTTGCAAACTGTTTGGGGCGAACAGTGCTTTGGTCTTCCATGACTACTGTTTGGCCAGATTTAATCGGAGGGCCTGTCATGGCCTATCTCCTGCAGTTTTGTGGCGTGTCCGATCCTCTGCAGCTCTTCTATCTTGAGCAGAGCAGTGTCAATCACGGACCGGTATTTGCGGGTTTTCGGCCTTTTCAGCTTGATGATCTGCTCGGTTGGGCACTTGAGACAGCCCGTGGTCGCGCCTGGGACCTTGAGGCGATCCATAGCACCGTGGTGGATGTCTGGCTCGAGCGTGCGGAAGCCATTCATCAGTGGCAGCTCAGGTTGCAGGCGGAGCCCCAGGATTGGCGTCTTGTCGCCGGTTTGGGTACTCAGCTCGATTGGGAGCGTCGCTGCGAGGCGATGTTGCAGGCGTGAGCCTGCGGTCATCGGGCCCAAAACTCCCAGAGCAAGCCGGTGCTTAGGGGCACACTGAAGTTGTCGATACCCAAAACGCTCAGCTGCTCGAGGGCAGTCGCGACGGCCGCAATCAGAACCAGGTTTGGAAGGCCTGGGGCCTCCATGCCGTTCATTTGGGCGGCTCGTTGCAGCAGGGCAAGAACGGTGAGACCCCCTAGGCCCATGGCAAGGGTGCCCGCCATGGATTTGCCTTGATTGAACAGCCGCCAGCGGGGTGAGCTCAGTTGGGGGCCAACTAGGCCGGCCAGCCCATCGCCGATGGCCATCACCAGCACGCCGGCTGCTACCGCCCCAGGTGTGGTGGGCCAGAACAGTCCCAACAGAATCGCAACGGACGCTCCATAGGCGATGGTCCCGTAGCTGTGGCGCCCTACATCCTCAACGGCGGGCAGCAGCCTGAAGCGATGGTTGAAAGCCGCGGCCAGGGTGGCGGCAATCGCTGCGGGCAGTGCCACCCAGCGGTCGATGCCCAAACCCCAGGCCCATAAGACCGCAGGCCCGCTGCCGATATGGATCACTTTCCGGCTCCATTCCCGCTGTTGCGGCCAGCGACGCCGCACTCCAAGAGCCACGACGACCACTCCCGTCAGCCAGACGAGCACTACGGCGATGCCGAGGAGCTGTTGACTGAGCGCCCTGTCCAAGGTCAGCGGGATCAGGCCGCCTGCTGATAGTTGGTCATCATGCGTAGCTTAAGGATTGCCTTCGCTTCCAGCTGGCGCACGCGTTCGCGCGAGACGTTGATCTGTCTACCGATTTCGGCCAGGGTAAGAGGTTCTTGGCCTTCAAGACCGAAGCGCAACTCGATGATGCGCCGCTCTCGTTCATTGAGCTGGGATAGCCAGGTTCCTAGATGCTCCTTTTGAAGATTGCGGTCCATGGAATCCATGGACTCGTTGCTGTTGGGATCGGCGATCAGTTCCCCGAGTGTGCTGCGGTCGTCATCACCGCGGGCATGAGCATCGAGGGACGCGCAGGGAGCGCTTTGGGACACCAGATCTTCCAGCTCGTCGGGCGCCATGCCCATGGCATGGGCTAATTCGAGCCGATTGGGCTGGCGACCGAAGCGATGGGACAGCTCGCGGGTGATGCGTCGCATCTTGGAGAGCTTCTCGCTCACATGAATGGGCAAGCGAATCGTGCGAGCGCTGTTGTCGATGGCGCGCGTCATGCCCTGGCGGATCCACCAATAGGCATAGGTTGAGAACTTGTAGCCCATGGCGGGATCGAACTTATCGACGGCCCGTTCAAGGCCGATGGCGCCTTCCTGAACGAGATCGAGCAGCTCGAGGCCTTGGTTCTGATATTTCTTCGCCACGCTCACCACCAGGCGCAAATTGGCGGCCATCATTCGATCGCGGGCTCTGCAGCCCATCCTGATCTGATGCTTCTGTCGGGGGGTTAGTTGATCACTCGGCAGCTCCTGTAGCCGCTTCATCGCCTGGACATGATGGGCCAGCTCGATTTCTTCGGCGGGGGTGAGAAGCGGTACGCGGCCGATGTTGCTGAGGTACCACCCGATCGAATCGGCACTGAGGCGTCCCCCCTGCCGTGATGCGCCGTTTCTTGCTGCTGATCTGTTGTTCATCAGCCTGGAAGCAGCGGCATTGTTGGTATCCATGGTTTGGGATCCAGCGTCGTCGGGCTGGAGTGGGACGTGGGGTTGAGGGATGTGGGAGTTTTGAGACATGCTCGCAATCCCGACCTCAAGCGGATTTGGGCGGAATTTAGCAGTTTCACCAGCTAGTGAACGCTGCAAATTGGAAGAGTTGCTGCAGCCTTTTTGTTGGACTTTCTTCTTCTTTGTATCGCTGGTTACTGCTAGTCGTCGCTGTTGCAGAGGCCTTGGTGCCAACCCGTGATTAGGCTGGCTTGGACGGCAACGTTGTCGTCTTCGGGGATGCGACGCACGAAGCTCCCATCGGGCTGCATGTCCCACGCAGTGCAGTTGTCTGTGATGTAGGCGTTGATCAGGCGCAGCAGCTTGTGGTGCAGGTTGGGGTCTTCGATGGGCACCACGGCTTCGACGCGGCGATCCAGGTTGCGCCCCATCCAGTCGGCGCTGCCGATGTAGGCCTCATCGGCGCCGCCGTTGGCGAACCAGAAGAGTCGAGAGTGTTCAAGAAAGCGACCAATCACGCTCGAAACGCGGATGTTGTCGCTGATGCCCGTCAGGCCCGGTCGCAGGCTGCACATGCCCCGCACCACAAGATCAATGCTCACGCCGGCCTGCGATGCTTCATAAAGCAGGCCAATGATGCGCGGATCTACCAGTGCATTCATCTTGGCTTTGATGGCGGCGGGCCTACCAGCCCGGGCGTGCTCTGTCTCGCGTTGAATCAGCTCCTGCATGCGACGCCGCAGCGTCACGGGTGCCACCAACAGTCTGCGGAATTCTTGCTGCTTCGAGAAGCCGGTGAGGTAGTTGAAGAGTTCGGCAAGGTCCTGGCCCAGCTCCGGCCGGGCCGACAGCAGGCCGAGATCGGTGTAGAGGGTGGAGGTGCGGGAGTTGTAGTTCCCGGTGGCGATATGGCAATAGCTGCGCAGTTTCTCCTTTTCTTTGCGTACCACCAGGGTGATCTTGGTGTGGGTCTTGAGGCCGATCACCCCGTAGACGACATGAACGCCCGAGCGCTCCAGTTGGCGAGCCCACTGGATGTTGTTGTCTTCATCGAAGCGGGCCTTGAGCTCCACCAGCGCCATCACCTGCTTACCGTTTTCAGCGGCGCGGATCAGCGCGGCGATGATCGGTGAGTCCTTTGACACCCGATAGAGCGTCATCTTGATGGCGAGGACTGACGGGTCGTCGGCTGCCTGGTTGATGAATTCCTCCACGGAAGTGGAGAACAGATCAAACGGGTGATGCAACAGCACATCACCGCGGCGCAACACCGAGAAGATGCTCTCGAATTCCTCGGCCTTGATGGAGCCATCCTCGAGCAGGCTTTTTTGGGCCCGGGCCAGCACCGCCGCGGTCCGGCCCTGGTGGGGTTTGTCCTTGAGCTTCGGCAGGGGAACGGCCATCAGACTCATCAGATCGTCGAGGCCCAGCGGGCCATTGACGCGATAGAGGTCTGCCGGCTCCACGCCGGTGCCTTCTAGGAGGAGATCCACCACCTCCTGCGGCATCTCATCAGCCACCTCCAGCCGCACAACTTCGCCGCCCATGCGCCGTTTGCGCAGGCCCTGCTGCAGAGCCTCCATGAGGTCGTCGGCTTCCAGGTCCCGCAATTCAAGATCGGCGTCGCGGGTAACCCGGAAGAAGTAGTGGCCTTCCACCGTCATGCCTGGGAAGAGCAGCTTCAGGTTGAAGGCCACTACCTGCTCCAGCGGCACGGCGGTGTACGCAGGCCGTGGGTCGAGCTCGCTCAGTTCCACAGGAAGCTGCACGAAGCGCGGCAGGTTTTTCTGCGGCACCTTCACGCGGGCAAACTGCTGCTGGCCCGAATCAGGGTCGCGAATCAGTGCGGCGATATTGAGGCTGAGATTGCTGATGAAGGGGAAGGGGTGGGCCGGATCCACCGCAAGGGGTGTCAGGACTGGAAAGATCGCGTTCTGGAAGTAGGTGTTGGTCCACTGCTTCTGCTTCTTGTTGAGCTTTGCGTAGTCGATCAGGTGTACGCCCACCTCCGCGAGCTGATGCTTGAGGTAGTGGCGGTAATGGGCCTGTTGCTGGCTGAGCAGCGGCGCCAGGGCCTCGCGCACCTTCGCCAGCTGCTGGCTGGGTGTGAGGCCGTCGTCGCTGAGGCTTTGAACGCCAGCCTCCACTTGTGACTTCAACGAAGCCACGCGAACCATGAAGAATTCGTCGAGGTTGTTGCTGAAAATGGCGCTGAATTTGGCTTGCTCGAGCAGTGGGGTGTGTTCGCTAAGCGCTTGGGCGAGGACGCGCTGGTTGAAGGCCACCCAGCTGAGCTCCCGGTTGATGTAAAGCTCCGGAGCTACCGCGGGTTCAGCCATGCATCACCGTTCAACCTGACCATGAAAATTAGCAATCACAATGCGTTGTTTTGCGTGCTCTGGCCGCTTGACGGCAGGCCTCCCGCCACCAGTAGTGCCACGCCGGTGAGCGTGGCGATCCCGAGGAAGAATGGGCTGCGTTGGCCCAGGGTGTCGTAGCTCAATCCGGCTAGGGGTGGGCCGATGAAGCTGCCCAGGCTTTGCAGTCCCTGCAGACTGCCAAGGGCCGCCCCCTGGCCGCTGTCGCCAAGCCGGCGCGACACCAGGGCCCGCAGGCAAGGGGTCACCAGGCCTGTGCCCAGGGCCAGGATTGCCACGGCGCTGAATACCACGGCCGCCGCATTGCGGCTGTTGGCCATCGGGATTAGGAGGCAGCCGATGATCACGAAGCCCAGGCCCGCCAGGGTGAGGCGCCATTCGCCGAAGCGACCCACCAGGGGCCCGATCAGCCCACCTTGCACCACGGTGGCTACGACACCCACCACCAGAAAAGCGGTGGTGGCCAGGCCCGGCCCCCAGTTGAAGACCTGCTTGAAATAGAGCACCAAGATGGCGGTAAAGCCGTTGAAAGCCATGAAAAAGAGAAAGAACGCGGCGCAGAGCCGGCGCACCTGAGGGTTGGTGAAGACGCGCTTCAGGGCTGTGAGCGGATTGAGATCGCGTTTGCGCGGCATCGCCCGTCGTTGCTCGGGCGGATGGGTTTCAGGCAGGAGCAGCAAGACCAATACGAGATTCATCAGGGCGAATCCCGTGGCTACCCATACCGGCAGCGTCACATTGAAGCCGGCGAGTAAGCCGCCGAAGGCGGGTCCGAGAATGAAGCCGAGGCCGAAGGCTACGCCGATCAGTCCGAAGGCTTTGGCTCTGTTTTCGGGGCTGGAGATGTCAGCGAGCACCGCGCCGGCGGTGGCGGCGGTGCCGCCGCTCACCCCATCAATCAGACGGCCGCCAAACAGCAGCGCCAGGGGAATCACGCCTCCTGCAGCCCAAGGGATCGCCTGCCAATTGATGCTCAGGGTGATCGCGAATAGGCCCAGTCCCAGCACCGATCCCGCAACGCACACGGCGATCACGGGCTTGCGGCCGTGGCGATCGCTGAGGGCACCGATCAGGGGTGTGAAGGCGAATTGCGCGATCGCATAGCTACCCGCCAGTAGACCCAGGGTGCGGCCGTTGCTGGTGAAACTCGCGAGCAGAAACGGCAGCAGGGGAAACACGATGCTTTCCCCCAGCCGGTCATTGAGCAGGGTGATGAAGGCGCAAAGGGAGGTGGAGGGGCGGCTCCAGCTCATAGGGTTGGACCCGGCAGAGGCTTCACGATCCCACGGGGCCTGCGCGCCCTGCGCTCTGGTGAGCGTCGCTCAGAGAAAACGTTTGAGCAGCTGAGCGAATCGTTCACTCAATGACTGAGTTTGAGTGTTGCGCTGGCTGTGATGTTGCGGGGGGCTTAAGACCAAGCCTCCCACCATCGAAAAGGAGCCATTGCCGCTTTTCACGAGCATGTCTCGACCCGCAGATCGCCCGCAAAGTAGTGCTGTTGCGGTCTCGGTGCCATCTGTGCCGGCAGATTTTTTGGTTTTTCCGAGGGCTCAGTCGCGCCCGTCAGGATGGTGATTGTGTTGCCAGTGGCAGAGCCATGAGCTCGGAAATGCCGTCGCCGTCGCTCAGTCACCTCAATGCCGCAGGCGAGGTGCACATGGTGGAGGTGGGTGACCGGCCGCCCACGCGTCGCGAGGCGCGAGCAGAGGGCGTCATCCAGATGCGCCCGGAGGTGTTGGCTTTGGTGCTGGAAGGTCGTGCCCCAAAAGGTGATGTGCTGGCGGTGGCAAGGGTGGCGGCCATTCAGGCGGCCAAACGCACCTGGGAGCTGATTCCGCTCTGCCATCCGATCGCGCTGAGCGGAGTGGACGTCACGATCAGCCCCAGCGATGGGGAAACAGGGCTGAAGCTTGAGGCCAGCGCACGCACCACCGGCAGCACCGGGGTGGAGATGGAGGCTCTCACCGCCGTTCAGGTGGGTCTGCTCACCCTTTACGACATGCTCAAGTCAGCCGACGCGGCGATGACGATCACCGGTGTACGCCTTCTCCGTAAAAGTGGCGGCCGCCATGGTGACTGGCAACGCGATGACTGAGCCCTATGGACGCGAAGGGTTACCGCTGGAGCAGGCTCGAGCACAGATCCTGGAGGCGGTGCAACCGCTCGGCTTACAGGAAACGCTGCCCCTCCCTCAAGCCCTCGGCAGAACGGCCGCAGCAGCGGTGTTCTCCGCCGGTTCGGTGCCTGGTTTTCGCGCTTCGATCATGGATGGTTATGCCATCTCTGGTTCGGTTCAGCCTGAACTGGGCGACCGCTGGCGGTTAGTGGGTGTGTCTGCTGCCGGTGCCCCCTTTGCAGCGGTACTGGCTGCGGGCGAAGCGGTGCGCATCCTCACGGGAGCGGTGGTGCCCGACGGCAGTGAGCGTGTGATTCCCCAGGAGTTGGTGGCGGTGGAAGGTGCGCAGCTGGTGTTGGTGAAGCCTTGTGGGCCTCAGGCCTGGATCCGTCAGCCCGACGAGGAAGCCAAGTCCGGCCAGGAACTGGTGCCAGCGGGCCACAGGCTGGGAGTGGCCGATCTAGGACGCCTCGCCAGTTGTGGGGTACAGGCGTTGGTCGTGACGCGTCGGCCGCGGCTGGGACTGTTGATCAGTGGCGACGAGTTGCTGCCTGCGGGGATCGCGCGTGGCCCCGGCCAGATTTGGGAGAGCAATTCGGCTTTGCTCACGGCTCTGCTAAGGCGTTTGGGGTATGAGATCGCCGATCAGCGGGTGGTTATTGATCAACCGGCCCCGTTGCGCGATGCCCTGAGGGGGCTTGCGCAGACCTGCGATGTGGTGGTGAGTACCGGTGGTGTGTCGGCCGGCGACAGCGACTGGATTCGGCCATTGGTGGAGGAGTTGGGACAGGTGCGTTTCTGGAAGCTGTTCTTGAAGCCGGGTCGCCCCTTCGCCTGGGGGCAGGTGGCGGGTGTGCCGTTTTTCGGTCTGCCGGGCAACCCGGTGGCGGCGGCGGTCACGACCTTGCAGTTGCTTTGGCCGGCTTTGCAGCGGCTGGAGGGGGCGGAGCTTCAGCTGTTGCCGCGGCTGAAGGTGCGTTTGGAAGCAGCGCTGCGTCGTGGTGCTGGACGGCCGGAGCTGGCCCGTGCGCAACTGGCGGTAGCCGCCGATGGAGTGCTGTGGGCGCGGGTGGAAGGGACGCAAGCCTCTTCGCGGATCGGCTCGCTGCAGGGAGCTGATCTGCTGCTCGAGATCCCGGCGGAGCTTGGATCTCTGGAAGCGGGTACGGAGCTATGGGCGCAGTTGCTGCGGTTGCCGGTGTTCTGACTTCAAAGCGGTGTGTTGCCGTTGAGCCATTCGCCGCGGCCATCGCTGCGCCACTCGCGCTTCCAGAAGGGGGCGTCGTGTTTGAGCGCCTCGACCAGCTCCTGGCAGGAGCGCTGAGCCGGGCCACGGCGATCGGCACCGGTGGCGACCATCACGATTGCTTCACCGGGGAGCACCCGGCCAATGCGGTGGAGCACCAGGCAGCTGGTAGCCCCATGGCGGGTGCAACATTCCAGGGCGAGCCGGTCAAGCTGACGCTCGGTCATGCCCGGGTAGTGCTCCAGCTCGAGAGCAGTTAGCGCAACACCGTCGGCGGCGGTGGGTCGCATCCGGCCGATGAACACGCTTTCCGCGGCAGCAGTCGTAGCGCTGGCTTGCTCGCACGGGACTGTGAGCTCCTCTTGCCACTGCGCCAGTAGGGCAGCCGGGTCAAAGCGTTCGCTGCGCAGTTCAATCCGCAACCTGATCTGAGCGCTCATCAGCCGCCACTGATCGGTGGCAGGAACGCCAGTTCATCGCCAGGCTGCAGCAGGGTGTCGGCGCTGGCAAAGCGTTGGTTGATCGTGACGCGCACGGCTTCGAGGTTTCCGGGTAGCGCCAGCGCCTGCCACAGAAGACGAGGCGTGACGCGCTCGTCTGCTGTGGTGGCAAGCGGCCACCATCGTTCAGCCCAGCCAGCTTGCTCGCGCAGCCTTGCAAACAGAAGAATGTGGATCCCGGTGGCGGTTGAGTGACCCATGGCGGCTACGCAAACCATCCCCCTCCATGATCCCTTGAGACCATGGGTCCAGCATCCTGGACTCTGCTTTGAGCCTTGCCATTGCCCTGCTCACGGTGTCCGATACCCGCACCCTGGCAGACGATCGTTCGGGGGAGGCCCTCGAGCAGCGACTGTTGGCGGCTGGTCATCGGCTGACGGAGCGACAGATCGTTCCTGATAACCGCTATGAAATCCGCGCCCAGTTGAGCCGTTGGATTGCAGATCCCGCGGTGCAGGTGGTGATTAGCAGTGGGGGCACCGGTCTCACCGGCCGCGACGGCACTCCGGAAGCCGTGGCGCCTCTGCTCGACAAGACGATCGAAGGTTTTGGTGAGCTGTTCCGGGTTCTCTCGTTCGAGACGATTGGTACCAGCACCCTGCAAAGCCGTTGCCTGGCGGGCGTTGCCAATGGAACCGTGATCTTTGTGCTGCCAGGCTCCCTTGATGCTGTGGAAACCGCTTGGGACCGCCTGATCTCGGCCCAGCTCAACGTGGCGACCCGCCCCTGCAATTTGGTGCAGCTGCTCCCACGGCTCACGGAGCCGGGTGGATGAAGCGGCTGCGTCGCTGGCATGTGGTGGCCCTTCGCGAACGGCGCCGCGGTCGGCGCTATCAGCCCCATTTTCAGCTGCATCAGATCGGGGTCACCTCGCTGGCGGCTCTCTGGGCTGTGCTGCTGCTCGGTCTGTTGTCGCCGTGGAGTGGCCACGTGCTGATCGTGGCTCCCCTTGGAGCATCTTGTGTTCTGCTGTTTGGCTATCCCGCTAGTCCCCTCGCCCAGCCCCGCAACATCGTGCTGGGGAACCTCCTGGGTGGATTGGTCGGCGTCACGTTGGTGACGATGGCGGGCCAGAGCCCATTGGTGTTGGCACTTGCGGTTGGGCTCACGATCCTGTTGGGTTAGCAGTTGCGCTGCCTGCATCCTCCAGCCGGTGGAATGGCTTTTCTGACAGTGTTCTTGAACGTGTCCTGGAGCTTTTTGCTCTTCCCGGTGGTGAGCGGTTCGCTGCTGCTGGTGCTGCTCGCTTGGGCCTTCAGTCGCTGGGTGCCGGGGGCACCGCAGTATCCGCATCACTGGCTGTGATGTTGCTTTATCCCCCCAGGTAAGCCATCTCAACGTGGCTCTTATCCCCTGGCATTTGGCTCTGGCGCTCTTCGCTGTAGCGGTCTGTCCGCCGAAGCCAGAGTGTTGCCATGGCTTGCTGAAGTTCGCTTCGGCTAGAGCCCGGCTGCAGCCAGGGTTTTAGGTCCATGCCACTGGCGGGTGCAGCGAACAGGCAGGTGAAGGCGATGCCATCTGCGGTGATGCGCAGGCGGTTGCAGTCGCCGCAGAAGGGCTGGCTCACAGAGGCAACCACGGCTACGTTCCCGCCACCGTCGCGATAGCGCCAGCGTCTGGCGGTGCCGTGGTGAGGTCGTCCAACCTCCTGCAGCGGCCAGCGTGAGCTGATGTTGTTGATCATTTCCGCCGCTGGCACCACATCGGCTTCACTCCAGCCGTTGCGGTTGCCCACATCCATGATCTCGATCAGGCGAAGCTCCAGGCCCCGCTCACGGCAAAGCTGGGCTAGGGGCAACAGCTGATGGTGGTTGCGGTTGCGCTGGATCACGGCGTTGAGCTTCAGTGCCCCGGCCGCGGGATCAAAGCCGGCCGCGCGCGCATGCTCGATCGCCGCCAGGACAGTATCGACTGCTTTCTCACCGGCGCGGGCATCCGCCAGGCCCGCCATGCGGGCCACAGTGGTGCCATCGGTGCCATCAAGGCTGAGGGTGATCCGGTCGAGACCGGCCTCGCGCAGAGCGCAGGCTCGGTCGGCGCTGAGCAAGGTGCCGTTGCTGGTGAGAGCCACCTCGCGCAGGCCCTGCTTGCGGAGCGGCTGCACAGCTGCGATGAGCCTTTCCAGGTGGAGATGCAGCAGCGGTTCCCCGCCGGTGAGCCGCAGGCTCTGGGCACCCAGGGCCACTGCTGCAGCCACCAGGTTTACCCGTTGTTCGAGGTTCAGCAGCCCTGACGGCTCTTCACCATCCGGCAGACAATAAGGACAGGCCAGGTTGCAGCGAGCTGTGAGCGACAGTCGCAGCACCCCAAGGGGGCGGCCGAGCAAATCCAGGGGCTGCGGCTGGGCCATTGGGCCGACCCTAGTGCCGCTGAAATCCCCATAGGCTGAGTTCCTTACCGCAGGTGCGGTTGCTATGGCTGATTCCGATCTGCCCTCCAGTGGCGGCGGCTGGCCCCTGATCGACGGCTGGGCCCGCGCCACGCTCTCCAGCGAGGGGCCTCGGCTGTGGCAGACCCTTAACCACCAAAGTGCCTGTCTTTCCTGCGCCTGGGGCACCGGCGGTCAGAACGGTGGTTTCCGCGATGAGCTGGGTGAGCCGTTGCAGCGCTGTCTGAAGAGTGTCGAGGCGATTCAGGCGGAACTGCAGCCAGCCGTGGATCCTTCGGTTTTCGCTGGTCGCTGCTTGGCGGAGTTGCAGCAGCTCAGCTCTGCCGCCTGTGATCGCCTGGGTCGCCTCGATCGACCGCTGATTCGCCGTGAAGGCTCGCCCCATTACGAACCGATCGACTGGGATGAGGCTCTGGCGCTGATCACCGCCGCGTTCCGCTGCCCGCCGGAGCGGCTGGCCTCGTACAGCTCCGGTCGCTCCTCCAATGAAGCCGCCTATCTGCTCCAGTTGTTGCTGCGGGCCCTGGGCAGCAACAATCTGGCCGACTGCTCTGACCTGTGCCATGCCCCTTCCACCCTGGCGCTGCGCCAGGCCTTCGGTAGCGGCACCTCCAACGTCAATCTCGAGGGCCTGCAGCAGGCCGACTGTGTGGTGTTGGTGGGTTCCAATGCTCCGGCCAACCATCCGCGTTTGATGAATGAACTGATCCGTCTGCGCGACCGGGGCGGGCAGGTCATCGTGATCAATCCGGTGCTGGAAGTGGGGTTATTGCGTTTCGGCTCGCCGGCCTTCCCGATCCGTTCGCTGTTAAAGGGTTCCGAGATCGCCTCGCTGTTCCTCCAGCCCATCCCCGGCTCTGATGCCGCTGTATTCCTCGGGATTCAGAAGGCATTGCTGGAACGGGGTGGTATCGCCTGGGAGCTGGTGCAGGCCTGTAGTGAGGACTGGCCGTTGGTGGTCGTCCAGATCGAGACCACCAGCTGGGAGTCGATCAGCGCTTGCTGCGGCCTGAGCCGTCAGGAGCTGGAGGCGGCGGCCGCGGTGATTCAGAACTCGCGTGCAGTGGTGTTCGCCTGGGCCATGGGGATCACCCATCACGCCAATGGCATCGACAATGTGCAGGCGATCCTGAATACCGCAGTGCTCAGCGGCCATGTGGGTCGCCCTGGAGCTGGAACGATGCCGATCCGGGGGCACTCGAATGTGCAGGGTTTCGGTTCGATGGGGGTGACGGTGCACCTCTGCGACCAGCTCCGTCAGGCGCTGGAAACGCTGCTGGGTCAACCGCTTAGCCCGCGCAAGGGCTACGACACCCGCGCCCTGATCGAGGCCGCTGCTGTCGGTGCGGTGGATACCTTGTTCTGTCTCGGGGGGAACCTGTTCGGCGCCAATCCCGACAGCACCGAGGCGGCCCGTGCCATCGGTCGGATCGACACGGTCGTGTACGTGGCCACCAAGCCCAACACCGGACACTTTCATGGCCTGGGGGCAAAGCAGACCCTGCTGCTGCCGGTGTTCAATCGCTTTGAGACGCCGCACCGCACCACGGTGGAGTCGGGCAACAATTGGGTTCGCCTCAATGAGCCAGGCCGTACCCATCTCCGTAGCGGCGAGCTGCGCAGCGAGGTGCAGCTGCTGGCGGCGTTGGCCCATCAGCTCCTGGGCACCGCGCCGATCGACTGGCGCCGTTTGCACGACAGCGCCTACGTGCGCGAATTGATTGCTCGCACCGTGCCCGGTTATGGCCCTTTGGCTGGCATCGATCAGAGCCGCCGCGAGTTCGAGGTGGAGGGTCGGGTGTTGCAGGAGCCACGCTTTGCAACCGCCAGCGGCCGCGCGCGCCTCGCCCCCACGCCTCTGCCGGAGCTGCGCCTGCCAGGTCCCGAGCACTTTGGCGGCCTGGGCATCGATGAGGTGGGCCTGGTTCTCAGCCTGATCACCGCCCGCAGCTACGGCCAGCACAACACCGTGGTTTACAAGCCGGGGGATAGCTACCGCGGGATGCCTCACCGCCACACGATCCTGATGAACCGCGGCGATCTGCTGCGCGTGGGACTGCAGGCCCATCAACGCGTCTGTGTGCAGGGTGAAGCGGGGCAACTGGATGGGGTGGAGATCATCCCCGGGGACATCCGCGCGGGAGCGGCCCTGATGTTTTACCCAGAGGCCAATGTGCTGATGCGAGCTATCTGCGACCCCCGTAGCGGGACGCCCGCCTTCAAGCGGGTTCCGGTACTCGTGCGGGGCTCGCAGACGGCCGCTCTCCTATCAGCCCTTCTGAATCAGTGTTGAGGCTGATCACCCTGAGGCAAGGCTCGTAGCTGGAGTTCCTCCGGTCGGTTGCAGTTGCGCATGGCCTGCGGCTCTAGAGGCACGGCCTGCCAGCGTTGTTCCATCAGCCAGCTCTGCAGGCGCCGCTCGCCTTTGGCTACAGCCATGGCGAGGTGGTGGCGGATCGTCGCATCGGCCGGGAGGACTGCCAGTAGAGGCTGAAGCTGCACGCCACCCTGAGCCAGCTGGATCGTCTGGGGTGCCGCCGCAGCGGCTGAGAGCAAACCGTGTAGCGCTGCCGCATTCAGCTCCGGCATATCCACCGGTGTGATCAATAAGCGCTCGCCGGGATAGCGCTCAACTAGTCGATGCACGGCCAGTAGAGGACCTTCCCAGGGTGGCGGCTCCTGGATCGTTTCCAGCTGTGGCAGGGCCAGGGCCTTCGCCAGGGTGAGGTGTTGCGGCCAGCGGCTTAGCAGCGTGATCGGTGCCTTCAGCTCGGCCAGTAAACGCAGCGTGCGCTCCAGCCAGGTTCCGCCCTCGGCGTGGGGCAGGAGAGCTTTGTCCTGTCCCATGCGCAGGCTGGCACCACCGCTCAGCAGGCAACAGCGCAGGGATGGCTGGGGAGCAGGGTGGTAGCGCGGCATCAGCGCTTTGGTAGTGGTTGTGACCAGATTGGTTCAGGCGCCTTGATGCAATGGCTCCTTTGCCGGCTGTTGCACTGACTGCCTCCGCCTCTGCTGATCTTGCTCCCGAGCCGGCGCGGGCCCAGTGTCCCTACTGCGGAGTGGGGTGCGGTCTCGAGCTCAAGCCGCCAACGCAGCCCGGCGATCCGCAATGGAGTGCTCGCGGTGATCGCCACCACCCCTCTTCCCTGGGGCAGGTGTGTGTGAAGGGCGCCACGGTGGGCGAAACCCTTCACCACAACCGGATCACCACGCCGCTGTGGCGTGAAAGCCTCGATCAGCCGTTTGCTCCGATCAGTTGGGAGTGCGCCTTTGACCTGCTGGTGGCACGCATCCGCGCCACCCTGGAGCGGCAAGGGCCCCAGGGTCTGGCGATCTATGGCTCCGGGCAGTTCCTCACCGAGGACTACTACGTGGCCAACAAGCTGCTCAAGGGTGCCCTGGGCAGCAACAACTTCGATGCCAACTCGCGCTTGTGCATGAGCTCGGCTGTGGCCGGTTACGCCCGCAGCCTTGGCTCCGATGGCCCGCCTTGCTGCTACGACGACCTCGACCACGCCGATCTGGTTTTCCTGATTGGCACCAACACCGCCGACTGTCACCCGGTGTTGTTTCAGCGGCTGCTCAAGCGCAAACGCAAGCAGAAGGCAGCGTTGCGCCTGGTGGTGGTGGATCCGCGTGCCACGGCGACATCCGAGCCGGCGGATCTGCATCTGGCGATTCGTCCCGGTACCGATCTCGTGTTGCTCCACGGCGTTGGTCATCTGCTCTTGGAGCAGCAGGCCGTTGATGAGTCGTTCCTCGATTCCCACACCGAGGGTTTCGCCACGTTGAAGGAGCTGTGGCAGCAGTGGACCCCGCAGCGGGTGAGCCATCTCTGTGGGATCGACGAAGCCGACCTGCGCCGACTGGCTCAGTGGTGGGCTGAGGCCGCTGGGGTGCTCAGCCTCTGGTCGATGGGGGTGAATCAGAGCAGCGAGGGCACCTCCACCGTGGCCGGGATCATCAACTTGCATCTGGCCACGGCTCAGCTCGGCCGACCCGGTGCCGGTCCTTTCTCGCTCACCGGCCAGCCGAATGCCATGGGTGGCCGTGAAGCCGGCGGTCTGGCCCAGTTGTTGCCTGGCTATCGCTTCGTAGCCAACTCTGAGCACCGCGCTGAGGTCGAGCGTCATTGGGGCTTTGCGCCTGGCTCGATCGCTGCTGAACCCGGACTGGCGGTGTGGGATCAGATCGAGTCGATGGAGCGGGGCGAGTTGGGCCTCTGGTGGGTGGCGGCGACTAACCCGCTGGTCAGCATGCCTGCCCTGGATCGGGTGAGGGACGCGGTTGCTCAGTGCCCGTTCGTGGTGCTTAGTGAGGCGTATGCCGGCACGGAAACCGCTGAGGTCGCCCATCTGCTGTTGCCGGCGGCGCAGTGGAGCGAGAAGAGCGGTGTGATGACCAACTCGGAGCGGCGGGTGACCCATTGCCCGGCCTTCCGCGCCGCACCAGGGGAGGCCAGGCCGGACTGGGCGATCTTTGCGGAGCTGGGCCGACGACTCGGCTTCCACCAGCAGTTCAGCTACGGCTCTGCCGCCGAGGTGTATGCCGAATTCACGGCGCTGACGGCTGGACGGGTGTGCGATCTGAGTGGTCTCAGCCACGACCTGTTGGCGGAGCATGGCCCACAGCAATGGCCCTTTCCCCTTGGCACCAAACCCGGCGATGGTCAGCCCAGGCTTTATACCGACCACAGTTTCCCCACCCCGAGTGGCAAGGCTCGGCTGTTGGCTGAGCAGCCGCTTGGATTAGCCGAACCCCCTTGTGATCAGTTCCCACTGGTGCTCACGGTGGGCCGCTATCTGGGCCATTGGCACACGATGACCCGTACAGCGCATGTGGCCCGGGTGGCCAAGCTGCATCCCGAGGCGTTGCTCGAGGTGCATCCCCACGATGCAGCGAGCCATGGTCTGGTGGATGGCGCGATCGCTCAAGTGTGTTCGCGCCGCGGGGAGGTGAGCGCGCGGGTTCAGATCACCGAGCGCATCCGGCCTGGCACGGTGTTTCTGCCGATGCATTGGGGCGCCAGCCAGGTCAACCCCTGCGAGGCCAATCGCCTGATGCATGAGCTTGGTTGCCCCCATTCCAAGCAGCCGGAGCTCAAGGCCGCGGCTGTGACTCTCCGGGCCGTTTGACCCTGGGCTAGCCGGCCAACAGCTCTGGGGATACCCGCAGTAGACGATCGGGCCCCGCCTCCTGCTCCAGAAGCCCTTGTTCACGCCAGCGGGAGAACTGCCGGGTCACGGTTACCCGGGTGTGTCCGCTGAGGGCGGCCAATTCGCTGTGGGTGAGCCGCAGTGGCAGTTCATACCAGGCGCCGTTGCGGCGGCCAAGTCGTTCCACCAGCAACTGCAACAGGGCGCCGATACGTTGTTCGGCGTCATTGAGGTTGCGGATCAGTAACAGGGCCAGCGTCCAATCGTGGAGGCTGTTGCAGCCCGCATCCGGTTGGCGGGCACAGCCCTCCACCAGTTGCGTGGGGGTGAGCGCCTGCAGGTGCAGGCGGGTGTTGCGGAGCAGGTCAAGCGGCAGCTGATCGCCGGCTTGGAGAAAGCCCAGGATCACCGGCGCAGCCTGGAGCGCCTCTTCATCAGGTCGTGAAGCTGACACCCGCAACAGGCCCGAATGCACCGTGAGGCACGCGAATGGCCCCACGCGCTCGTGATCCAGCAGAACCGTGGACCCGGTGCGGATGGTCAGTGCCGCCGGTGCTTCAGTCGTCGTCATGGGCATAACGGCGATAGAGGAAGTCGAGGGCGTGGTTGCGGAGTTGGCCGTAGCGCGGATCGTCCTGGATGGTTTCGAAGCTGCGGGGCCGCTCGAACGGCACCTCCACGATTTCGCCGATCGTGGCGGAGGGTCCGTTGGTCATCATCACGACGCGGTCGGCGAGGAATAGGGCCTCATCGATGTCGTGGGTGATCATCAAAACGGTGGGTTTGTGCTCCCGCCAGATGGCGAGCAGTTCCTCCTGGAGTTCCTCCTTGGTGATCGCATCGAGGGCTCCAAAAGGTTCATCGAGCACCAAGACCTCGGGTCGTACGGCCAAGGCCCTGGCGATGGCCACGCGCTGGCGCATGCCACCGGAGATCTGCCCGGGCCGTTTGTGGCGTGCCTCGATTAGGCCCACCATCTCAAGGTGGTGCTCCACCGTGCGGCTGCGGGCTGCGGTATCCAGCTCGGGGCGGGCGGCCTTCACGGCTAGAGCCACGTTCTGCTCCACGGTTTTCCACGGCAGCAGCGAGTAGTTCTGAAACACCACCATCCGATCGGGTCCGGGCCGTTCGATCGGTACATCGCGCAGGGTCACGCTGCCGCTGCTGGGCTGAAGGAACCCAGACACCATGTTGAGCAGCGTGCTTTTGCCGCAGCCCGAGTGGCCGATCACGCAGATGAACTCTCCTTGAGCCACCTGCAGATTGATGTTCTTAAGAGCCTCAAACGGCCCCCGCTGGGTCTGGAACACTTGGCCCACATCGCGGAAGGCCAGAAAGGCGGTTGGGTCGGCGTTGTTGCTGACCGATGGCTCAGTTGAACTGGTCATGGTGGGGCTCATCTCAACGGGCAGCAACGGGACTGGTGGCGGCAGGCGTCGGCAGGGTCACCGGTTCCACGGCTGACGTGACCCCAAATGGCAGCTCGCTTAGGTAAGCGAGCGGATCGTCTTGATCGAAGTGGCGTCCATCAGCCAGGGCAAAGGGATGGCGATCCGGTCTTAGTGCCGTGAAGCCGGCTCGTTCCAACGCCTGATTGCAAAGGTCGTTGCGGTACACACTGCTCAGCAGTTCCACACGGTTGCTCGGGAAGACACTCCATCCCCAGCGGCTGAACTGGGTGAGGATCCACGACCCCTCGGCAACGTTGGCCACATGGGCGCGATCGCTGTGGTAGCGGTTGAGCGGCATGCGTTTGCTTGAAACCTCTCCATTGCCGAGATTGAACTGGCGCTCCAGGGCCAGAGCTGCGCCGGAGCCGAGCCACTGGGCCTGGCTGAGCAGGCCGACGAGCCTGTTGTGCTCTCCTCCGTCATCGCAGATTTGGGCGGCTCGCATCAGGGCGGCGCAGAACCCGAGCAATGTTTCGCCATGGTTTTCAGCCCAGGCCGCATGGCAGGTGAGCACCTTCTCGGGATGACCGCTCCATACGTCGAGATCGGTGGCTATGACGTAACCGAGGCCAGCTTCTACGGCTTTCGCAACGCGGTATCGACCGGCGATGAAACCGTCGATCTCCCCTGCCAGCAGGGCAGCCTGCATGGCCATCGGCGAGAGGATCTGGAAGTTCACGTCTCGATCCGGGTGAATGCCTCCCTGGCCGAGCCAATGACGTACCAAAAGCTCCTGCATGCTGCCTTTCTGGCCAACGGCGAGGCGCAGCGGCCATTCCCGTCCCTTGACGCGCTCAGCCAAGCTGTTCAGGTCGCGGACGTCTAGGTCCTGGAAGCGCCTAGCTAGGCAGAGGGCGTTGCCATTGCGGGTCACCGTCATCGGGGTGATCGCAGACCAGGCTGGTTGACCGTCCAGGCCGAGGTTAAGGGCGAGCGGTGTCGTGGCTGAGGTGATCGCCAGGTCGAGTTCGCCGGCCCGCAGTTTCTCTTCCAGCTGTTGCCAGCGGTGAAAACTCACGGGCAGGACTGACAGCTGGGCCTCGCTGAAGAAGCCACGCTCCAGGGCTACCGCGAGTGGGGCGATGTCTAGGCCAGGTAGATAGCCCACCCGTAGGCGTTTGGGGAATTGGGGAGCCTGAGGTTGCGCTGTCGTCGCAACGGTGGTTGCCCTCGCTGTGCGTTGTTTCAGGCGCCGCTGCTGTTGCAGAAAGCCGATCAGTTCGCTGCGCAGGCGGTAGTAGTCGGGATGCTCCATCACTTCCAGCCGCTGTCGAGGCCTCGGCAGATTCACCTTGAGGATCTGACCGATGCCGGCCTCGGGGCCGTTGGTGAGGCACACCACCCGATCGGAGAGCAGCAGTGCTTCATCCACGTCGTGGGTCACCATCACGGTGGTCACGCCGGCTTGCTGACAGATCTGCATCAGCTGCTGCTGCAGGTTGCCTCGGGTGAGGGCATCTAGAGCCCCAAACGGCTCATCAAGGAGCAGCAGTTTGGGTTCGATCGCGAGGGCTCTGGCGATGGCCACCCGCTGCTTCATGCCGCCAGAGAGCTCGGCCGGCAGCTTTTCAGCGGCATGCGTTAGGCCGACCCGTTGGATGTTCTGCTCCACCCGTTCGCGGCGTTCGGCCTCACTGGCCTGGCGCATCACGTTGTTGACCGCCAGGGCGATGTTCTGACGCACGGTCTGCCAGGGCAGTAGCGAATAGTTCTGGAACACCACCATCCGGTCGGGCCCTGGATCGGTGATCTGGCGGCCGTTCATCAAGATGCCGCCGCTGCTGGCCTGGGTTAGGCCGGCCATCAGGTTGAGCAGGGTGGATTTGCCGCAGCCGGAGTGGCCGATCAGCGCGATGAATTCCCCTTCGGCAATCTCCAGGTCGATGTCCTTGAGGGCCACATAGCGGCCGCCATCTGTCAGGGGAAAGACCTGGGTGATGTCATCAACGGTGAGAAAAGCTGACCCCATGATCAGTTGCCTCCCTTGGCGACCAGCTTGCCCCCATAGGCCACGAGGCGATCAAGTGCTAGGCCCACCACACCCACGTAGAGAATGGCCAGGATGATTTGGCTGGAACTGGAATCACCGCCCGCGTTGTAGGCATCCCAGATGAAGTAGCCGATGCCGCCGTCAGCTTTGAGCATTTCTGCTGCCACGATCGCCAGCCAGGCCAGGCCCACCGAAATGCGCAGACCGGTGAATACGTAAGGCACCGTGGCGGGAATCACGATGTTGCGGATATAGGCCCCTTTGCGCAGGCGCAGCACGCGTGCCACGTTGGTGTAATCCTGCGGAATTTCGCGGATGCCCACTGCGGTGTTGATGATGATCGGCCAGATGGCGGTGATGAAGATCACGAAGATCGCCGAAGTGTTGGCGTCCTGGAACACCATCAATGAGATAGGGAACCAAGCCAGGGGTGGCACGGTGCGTAGCACCTGAATCACAGGATCCAGGCCTTTGCCTATGAAGCGATTCAGACCTAGAACGCCACCGATGGCGATGCCAACAACCGCGGCAAGCCCATAACCCATGGTTACGCGTTGCAGCGAGATCAGGATTTGCCAGCCCAGCCCTTTGCTGGTGCCACCGTCATCAAAAAACGGCTGGCTGATGTAGGGATCCCACGTTTCCACGATCACATTGATCGGGCCAGGCAGCCGTGCAACCCCCAGTACCATTGAGACGATCTGCCAGGCAATCAGAAATCCGCCGATGCAGATGAGATAGGGCATCGAGCTGCGCAGAGCCGGTTGCAGTCGGCGCAATTTGGCGGGCGGTCTGGAACGGGACTCTGGGGTTAGGGCGGTCATCGTGGACGTGAGCAAAGACAGGACATCCGCAGCGGCCGCTGCTTGAGCGGTCGTTGAGGTGGTGATGTGCGGCAACTGATGTGCAGAGGTGGGGAGCCTGGAGGCTCCCCAGCGAATCTCAGCTCATCGCTTTGATCTTGAGGCTGTCGAGGTAGGCCTTCGGGTTTTCGGGGTCGAACACCACACCGTCGAAGAAGGTTTCCTTGCCACGGGAGTCGCTGGCTGGAATGGCGGCCTGCTGGCCGATGGCCGTGGCGGCTTCTTTCCAGAGATCGGCCCGGTTCACCTTGTTCACAAGAGCATCAATGTCGGTGTTGGCCGGCAGGTAGCCCCAGCGCATGTCCTCGGTCACGAACCACTTGTCGTGGCTCTTGTAGGGGAAGGAGGCGTTCTCGCTCCAGAAGCGCATGATCAGGTCGCTGTTGGTAACCGAGCGACCATCTCCCATCTCGAAGGTGCCAGTGAGTCGGGGCAGCAGGTCGGCAACGGGAGCCTTGATGTATTTGTCCTTAGAGATGATTTCGCACATCTCTTTGACGTTGGCCGGATCCTCACACCAGATCTGAGCTTCCTGAACTGCCATGAGCAGTGCTTTCGCGGCCTTGGGGTTCTTGTCGACCCAGTCGGCGCGCATCGAGAAGGCTTTCTCGGGGTGCAGTTTCCAGAGCTCACCTGTCACCGCTGCGGTGTGGCCCAGCTTCTTGTTCACCAGGCGCTGGTTCCAGGGCTCACCCACGCAGAAGGTGTCCATGGTTCCGGTCTGCATGTTGGCCACCATCTGCGGGGGCGGGATCACCACAAGATCAGCGTCGTTGTTGGGATCAACGCCGTTGGCGGCCAGCCAGTAGCGCATCCACAGGTCGTGGGTGCCACCAGGGAAGGTGACGGCCGCTTTGAACTTTTTGCCTGATGCTTTGCGATCTTCCACGGCCTTCTTCAGGCCGTTCTTGTTGTTGATTGTTAGATCGTTGTCGAGGAATTCCTTGGCTACTGAGATGCCTTGCCCTTGCAGGTTGAGCCGCGCCAGGGTGTACATCGGCAGCGGCTGCTTGCTCTTGGTGATCTTGCCTGCGGTGAGCAGCAGAGGCATGGGCGAGAGGATGTGGGCGCCATCGATGCCGCCCTTGGCGCTGCCAAGCTCCAGGTTGTCGCGCGTCACGGCCCATGAGGTCTGCTTCACCACCTTCACGTCGGGCATGCCGTGCTTGGCGAACAGGCCCTTTTCCTTGGCGATGATCAGGGGGGCGCTGTCGGTGAGGGCAATGAAGCCCAGGGTGGCGCCAGCTACTTCGGGGGCATTGGCTCCGCTGGCTGTGCTCTGAGCAGCTTGTTTCTTGCTGCTGCCACAGGCAGCCAGCCACAGGGCGCCGGCGGCAGAGCCAGCGGTGGTGATCAGAAATTTGCGGCGCGACAGGTTCGACATGGACGCGAAGCAGCTGGATGAAGAACAATGAGAAAACCGCCGCCGATGGCCTTGGGCCAGGCAACCGTTATCCAGATGCGGCTCTCAACGTCGGGCCGCCTTCCGGTTTAAAAGAGTGCGTTGGCGCTAATGCTGACCAACACAACCAAAAAAACACGCGACCCTCGCCGCCTCCGGTGGCCATTGCTACAGAATTTGTGGGCACCCCTCGGTTTTGTGCACCAGCGAACCAGTGGCGGTGGCCGTTATGGCAGCAGCTCCCGGAAGGCGGCCTCGAGGTTGTGGTGATCGTGGCCTGGGCGCGCCAGTTTGCACAGGGCGAAGCGCTCCAGCTCCCCGAGGGCTGCCCATTGCTCGGTGTTGAGGCTCACGCTGCGCTCCAGTGCGGCCCGCGCTATGTCACCAGGCACAGCGCAGACTTGCTGCCAGGGTTCAGCCTCTGCTGGCGGCAGGGACTTGGCTTCCCCGTCGGTCATCGGGGCGGTACAGCGCTGCAGATGCTCCCGCAATGACTGCAGGGCAGAAGGGGTGTCCGACCAGTCCACCAGCTCCTGTCGTTGGGCCTGGTTGAGCTCGAGCCAGTGGTTGAGCTTGAGCTTGAGGCCGATCAGATCGAGTTTGCGGCGCACGCACAGGGGAATGCAGCGCCAGGAGCCCACGAAGTCGTGCTCAAAGACAAAGCAGTGATTGGCTTGGTTCCTGATATGGGCCATGGCGTCAGGACCGGTCCTGGCGCATCTGCTCCAGCAACCGCAGGGCTGCTCCGCTCTTCAGGAGGGCGTCGGCCCGGCGAACCCCCTCCTGCTGGTCGGGGCATTGGCCGGCTTGCCATAGATAGGTGCCTGCATTCCAGCGCAGCGCCGTGGCGAGCTCCCCTTGCCCTCCCAGGGCGATCAGGGCCTGTTGGCTCCAGGTGTGCAGGTTGTCCCAGGCCGGGTCGGCGTCGTAGCAACCATGGTCGCGCGGGTGAAGGATCAGGCGCTCGCTGCTGCCGCCATGACTTCGGCCTGTCACGCAGGCTCGGCTGATCGGCAGATCGGTGCTGCCTTCAAGCCCCTTCACAGTGAGCACATTGGTTTCATCGGCCAGCCGCAGTGCCTCCCAGGCCCGGGCCTCGGTGGGTGGGTGCACAAAGCCGCTCACCAGTAGATGTTCGCCTTGATGGGCGGTCCACATCAGTTCAAGACTGGCCAGGGGGGGGCGTTTGCCGATGTCGTCGCGGATCTGGATCAGGCTTTCAGCTTCAGGGAAGTGATCGGGCTGGTGCAGCAGCGCCAGGTTCCAGCGATCGAGGTTGGCTTGCACTCGGCTCAGAGGGTGGCCGATCAGGGGCAAGCCCAGGCTCTCGAACAGCTCTGCCGCAGTGACGCCGTATTTCACGGGCATGCGCCTGCCGCCCTGCAACACCACCGGGATCTGGGCCGTGGCCAGCACCAGGGCCGTGAGGGGGTAGATCGGTGCTGTGCGGTTGCGGCCATCGAAGGGCATGCCGAAGCACAGGGCAGGATCCTGGCTGGTGAGGCTCGGCCCCCGGCGCCGGTATACGTCGAGCATGCCGGTGAGCTCCTGGGGCTCGGGCCGGCGAATGCGGTGGGCGATCAGGAAAGCCCCGATCTGGGCGGGGCTGGCTGCACCACTGAGCATCAGCTCCATGGCGTCAGCGGCTTCCTCACGGCTAAGCCCGCTGCTGGTGTGCTCTCCGCTCCCCACCTTGCCTAGGTAGGTGCGAAAGCGAAGGCGCGCCTCCTGCTGCTCCTCTCGACTAGGGCTATCTGCGCTCCATGCCGCAGACCTGTCTTCAGCGTGTTCGCCAGTGGGTTCGGTGGGCTTTGCGGCAGATCGTTTGCTTGTGCTGGGCGTCGCAACCATGCAACCCGCTGTTGGCGTGCCAAAAGCGATTCTGGCTCACGGCTCGCTTGAGGGCTCGCCTGGTGTTGCCTTTACACCGCCCGGCTGTAGCAAGCGCTGCACGTCCTGAGCACGTTGCCCTGGAGGGTGCCGCAGTTGTGTCTTGTCCTATGAACACCGCCTCGATCACCGCCGCGCTGATGGCCGCCAAACGTGCCAAGGGCTTGAGTTTCGAAGACCTGGAGGCTGCTCTGGGCCGCGATGAGGTTTGGATCGCCTCGTTGTTTTATGGCCAATCCACGGCTTCGGCTGAGGAGGCCTCCCGCCTCGGGGAGTTGTTGGAACTCGATACCAGCGTGGTGGAGGCTCTTCAGACCTATCCCTTGAAGGGTTGTTTGGATCCGGCGATTCCCACCGATCCGTTGATTTATAGGTTTTACGAAATCATTCAGGTGTATGGGATGTCGCTCAAGGATGTCATTCAAGAAAAATTTGGAGACGGCATTATGAGCGCCATCGATTTCAGCCTTGATGTGGACAAGGTTCCCGACCCTGCAGGCGATCGTGTGAAAGTGACGATGTGCGGCAAGTTTCTTGCGTATCGGAAATGGTGAGCATGCGCCGCTGCCAACCAGGAACATGCGTTCGGTAGCGATTGCGACACTTGCGAGCCGGTGCTGTTCATCACCCTTGGGCCTCCCTGTACGTCGGCTGCAGCCATGGGTGCCACCCTCAGCAAGATCGAGCAGGCCAAGGCCGAGCTCTGCGGGCTGCAACTGGCGCCCAGGCTCGCTGAGCTGGCGGCTCAAGGTTGGGACAACCTCGACGAGGCCACCCTCACCATCCGCCTGAAGTGGTTGGGGATTTTCTTCCGGCCCGTGACGCCAGGGAGGTTCATGGTGCGCTTGCGGCTGCCCAACGGCGTGATTGACGCCAACCAGCTGGATGTGCTCGCCGACGCTTTGGACCGCTGTGGTGAGCATGGATCCGCAGACATCACCACCCGCCAGAACCTGCAGCTGCGCGGCTTGTTGTTGGAGGACATGGCTCCTCTGATGGAGGCCATGGAGCTGGTGGGTCTCACCAGTCGCCAGTCGGGTCATGACAACCCGCGCAACATCACCGGTAACCCCTTTGCGGGCATCGATCCGGAGGAAATCGTGGATACCCGGCCGCTGGTGGACGCCATTCAGCAGCGATTGCTCGCCGCCGACGGCCCGCGCAATCTCCCCCGCAAGTTCAACATCGCCGTGGGTGGCGCTGCTGACAGCTTTCTCCTGCATAACGATCTGGCCTTTCTGCCGGCAGATCACAACGGTGAATTGGGCTTCACCGTGATGGTGGGTGGCTTCTTCTCTGCCCAGCGCAATGAACTGGCACGGCCCTTGGGGGTGTGGTTACGGGCAGATCAGCTCCCGCTGTTCAGTCTCGCCACCTTGCGCCATTTCGAGTGTTGCGGCAATCGCCAGGCGCGCAACAAGAGCCGATTGATGTACCTGGTGGATGAGCTGGGGCTGGATGGCTATCGCGAGGCGGTGCTGCAACTGTTCACGGCCCTGGGTGGCGAGGCGATCCCTCACGCCGGACGCCATCACGTCAACCGTGCGCCTCGGTCCGGTCTTGGTGTTCAGCCCCAGAAGCAGCAGGGGCTGAGATGGGTGGGGCTGACTGTGCCCATGGGTCGTCTTGATGCAGCCTCGATGGCGGAACTGGCGCGGCTGGCCCGCATCTACGGCAGCGGTGAGCTGCGTTTCACCGAAGCCCAAAACGTTTTGCTGGTGAATGTGCCAAGCGAGCGGGTAGAGGCTCTGCTCGCAGAACCTCTTTTGCAGCGGTTTCAGCACGAGCCCGGCTTCCTGATGGCGGAAGCGGTGAGCTGCACTGGCAATCGTTATTGCAGCTTTGCCCTGATCCCCACCAAAACCACCGCCCTGGCTGTGGTTGAAGAGCTGGAGCGCCGCCTTGAGCTGCCTCACCCCGTGCGCAGCCACTGGACCGGTTGTCCCAATGCTTGCGGTCAGCCCTACATGGGTGAAATTGGCTTGATGGGTGCCAAAACGCGCCATGAGGGCCAGATGGTTGAAGCTGTGAAGATCTTTTTGGGAGGTGAGATGGGCGCCGAACCGAAGCTGGCGGAGCTGTATGAGAAGGGAGTGCCGCTCGCAAGGTTGTCGGATGCGCTCGAGCAGGTGCTGGTGGAGCGCTTTGGGGCCCGTCGCCGCGGGGCCGCCGCCTGACCGGTCTGATGCCCAGGAGCTGCCAGGCTGGTGAAACGGTGATTCCTGTGCGCTTGGGGCTGAGCGAGTCGACTGATCGCTGGCAGCAACTGCAAGCGCTGCGTCGAGGCCGTACGCCAGTGCAGCCCTGGCTGGAGCAGCTCAATGGTGGCTCGATGCTTCCCGCCGCTGATGTCCTCGCTGCACTGATCGCTCAGCTTGATCGCTCTGCGGTGGAGCAACTCTTGAGCGGCCCTGTGGGCCGCGATCCATTTGCTTTGCGGGAGGCGGCTCGCCAGGAGCTGCCTTCTTTGTCCACTGAGACCAGGGTGCAGCAAGCATGGCTGGAACCACTGCTTGCCCTGCCATCCAGTTTGGTTTGGCTGGAGATCCAGGGCCATTTCCGTGATGCTCGGGTCGCAGATCGCCTGCGCGGCTACCTGGAAGGCCTCAGCAGTGCCGAGCGTGAGCAGCCAGAAGCTCTGCGGTTACTGCCATTGCTCGGCCGGCAGCGTCGGCCTCAGGATGCGGAGCTGCTGATTCGACTAGCTCTTGAGCCGGCACCGTCGGCCTGGCGCCGTGCGGCAATGGAGGGCCTGGCGGTGGGACTTTCGGCCTGGCCGCTGGTCCCACTCTGTCAGTGCCTGCAGCAGTTGGCGGGTGATCTCGAACCCGGCCTCGCTGCTCAGGCTGTGGATTTGCTCGATCGTCTTCCCGATGGTCAGCGCCAGTTGCGACTGCTTCAGAAACGAGAGCTGGAGCCGGCTGTGGCGGCTCGGGTGCGCCGTCGGTTGCAGCATGCCCCGCTGGTGTTATTGGTGCATGGGCGCCAGGGGGGAGTGATCCCTGAGGCGCTTCAGCTTCTGGCCGCTGAGCTGGAGCAGCGCCGCGCTGCTCCAGTGCTGCTGCAGGCCCTCACGGCGGCTCCCCCCGAAGCGGATGGGCGCTTCTGGTTGTCGGCCCGGCGGGCCGGTGCGCTCACACTGATGCCCTTGCTGTTGCTTCCCGGGGAGCACGTGCGCAGAGATGTTCCTGCTATTGCTGCCCACTGGCAGCGGCTGGCCGAGCGAACGGTGGGGGTGCGCCGTCTGCCGTTCTTGGGTGCGTGGCCTGATTGGCAGAAGCTCCTGGCGACCGTCCTGGCCGAGCGGGCGGGCGGGCGCCCCTTGTTGTGGTTGCACCATCCCCTTCAGGGAGCCCTCAGCGATCGTTTCCTCACCCATCTGGGCCATGTGTTGGGCTATCCCGGGGCGGGCGCTTCCTACAGCGATCCGCAGGCCAGTCTGGCTGTCCTACCCCAGTCGCCCGCGCTGTTGGCCCCGCTCACGCTGGCCCCCAATCGCCTCAGTGAATCCCTCAACATGGGCGGGTCTGCACCATCGGCTGAGGTGCTGCCGCCTCTGCTCGATCTTTCTGCTGTGCGTGATTTTTTGCTGGCCAACCTGGAGGCTTTGCCATGAGTGGTGAGGTTGTTCCAATCGGCAAGGTTTACCTGGTGGGTGCGGGGCCCGGCGACCCGGACCTGCTCACCCTCAAGGCTCACCGGCTGCTGTGCAGCTGTGATGCCCTCGTGTACGACTCGCTTGTGCCGCGCGAGGTGTTGGCGCTGGTTCCAGACACCGCCGAGCAGCATTTTGTGGGCAAACGTCGCGGTCATCACTCCGTGCCCCAGCCGAGCACGAATGCCGTGTTGGTGGAATTGGCGGGCAGGCACCGCTGCGTGGTGCGGCTGAAGGGGGGGGATCCGTTCCTCTTCGGCCGCGGCGGTGAGGAAGCCGCCCACCTTGAGCGCCATGGGGTTGCGGTTGAGGTGGTGCCTGGGGTCACGGCCGGCATTGCGGCCCCGGCCTATGTGGGTATTCCGGTGACCCATCGGCGCGCCGGCAGCTCTGTCACGTTCGTGACTGGCCACGAAGAAATTGATAAAGCCCGCCCCAGTGTGGATTGGCAGGCCCTGGCCCGCAGCAGCGATGGCCTGGTGATCTACATGGGGCTCCACAACCTTCCGCACATCTGCGAGGAGCTCATCGCTGGTGGCCTGCAACCCTCCACGCCTGCTGCGGCTGTGCAACAGGGCACTGTGCGTGGTCAACGGGCGGTGATCTCCGATCTGAACGGCCTGGCCGCCGCGGTGCGCGAGGCGAAGTTGGCATCGCCTTCGATTGTGGTGATCGGTGAAGTGGTGAATCAGCGGGTGGAGAGCTGTGCCCCTGAGCCAGCCGCGGTGGAGATGCCAATACCACTCGCACAGGGCTGACGCCGCCCGCCCCATCCGTTCCAGCGGCGTCGGGGCTTTGGTGGGGTGTGCCTATCCATCCAGATGTCGTCTTCTTTGATCAGGGCATGGCGGCTGCTGCAGTCGAGCCCGCTATAGAGCAGGTGTTCAATGCGTTCCGGATCGAGATCCAACGCTGCCACTTCCTGCCAGAGACGATCACTGCCGCGTCGATCGGCCCGGATGAACTGGGTTTCCATCAGTTGCTGGCTGAGCAGCAGGACCAGCGCCTGTTGTTTGCGGGCGATGCAAGGGCTCGAAGGTGACGTCATCGCAACCGGTTCATAGGTGTAACCAACGCTACGAATTCGCAAGCCACCTGGCGCACTGGTCTGTGGAAACGTTGGTTGCGTAGTGGTGCGAACGTTTGTTGGCCTG
>Ga0078894_10000378_pt1 | contig 30622 bp, 26 predicted proteins | sample LauGreSu1BDMLBSD_2_FD_67506 | JGI IMG/M metagenome (GOLD analysis project Ga0078894, IMG submission 67506) | Freshwater lake microbial communities from Lake Michigan, USA - Su13.BD.MLB.SD (version 4) (version 4) | ecosystem: Environmental > Aquatic > Freshwater > Lake | place: Lake Michigan... | reverse complement strand
TGCGGTTCCAGCTACTGCAAATCCTATACTTCAGGGAATTACCCGTGCTTCATTGCAAACCAGCAGCTGGATTTCTGCAGCTTCATTCCAGGAAACTACCAAAGTACTTAATGAAGCAGCCGTTAATGGTAAAGTGGACCGTCTATTAGGTTTAAAAGAAAACGTAATCGTTGGGCATTTAATTCCAGCCGGTACCGGTATGCGGGTTTATGACAAACTTGTAGTTGGCAACAAGGAAGAATACGAATTGTTGATGGCAAGTAAGGCGGAAGTTGGTGAAGACGTGTTATAAACAATAACAGTACATTTAAAAAAGCCCCAAAAGGGGCTTTTTTAGTTTATAGTAATATTAAAAATTATACGACTATCGTATAATCCTTGTAATACATCACCTGCATTTACTTTACCAACACCTGCGGGAGTACCAGTAAAAATTAAATCACCAGCTTGTAAAGTAACAAATTTGCTTACGTATGAAATTAGATATGCAGGAGCAAATAACATTTCTTTTAAATATCCTCTTTGTACATATTTAGAATTGCACATTAGAGCAAATTCCTTGTCAGGAAGTATATAATCTGTTATATCTGTAAATGGAGCACAAAAAGCACTGTTATCAAAAGCTTTGGCTTTTTCCCATGGCAATCCTTTGGCTTTTAAAACATCCTGTATATCGCGGGCGGTAAAATCAATTCCCAAAGACCACGCATCTATATAATGGAGCGCCTGAGACTCTGAAATTGTAAAGCCTGTTTTGCAAACACGAAAAACCAGTTCAATTTCATGATGTAAATTTGTAGTAAAGTTTGGTATAGTAATTTGGCTACCGGTACTAAGTGCCGTTTGTGGTTTAAAAAAAAACACCGGTTCACTAGGGGCCTGCGCATGCATCTCTTTAGCATGATCTGCATAATTTCGACCAATACAAATAATTTTCATACAACTAAAATAAATCAATTTAAATCAAATAACTAATTTTGAGTGTGCAAAAAACATACGATATATGTATCATCGGAGGCGGTATTGTGGGATTAGCAACAGCCTATAAATTAAGCTTACAAAAGCCTGATTTAAAAATATTATTACTTGAAAAAGAACCTCAGCTGGCCGCACATCAAACCGGTCATAACAGCGGTGTAATTCACAGCGGTATATACTATAAACCCGGTTCGTATAAGGCACTTAAATGTGTTGAAGGACGCCGCGCATTGGTAGCTTTTGCTAAATTACATCATATCGCTCATGACATTTGCGGTAAAATAATTGTAGCTACAGACAACTCCGAACTTAATCATTTAAATAAGGTTTTTCAACACGGTCAACAAAATGGTGTAGAAGACATTGAAATGATTTCGTCTGAAACAATTACCGAAATTGAACCCCACTGTAAAGGTATATCAGGTATTCGCGTGGGCTGTACAGGAATTATAGACTACCCTGCTGTTACACAAACACTCGCAAACCTGGTAGTATCAAAAACACAAAATAAAATTAATACCGGTACCGCTGTTACAGGTTTACAATTTGAATCTGATACTTACACCATCGTTTGTAATTCAGAGCGCTTTTATGCTAAGCATATTATAAATACTTCAGGTTTACAAGCCGACCGCACAATAAAAAAAACCGGACAATCAAGCAAAGCGAAAATTGTAGGTTTTAGAGGCGATTACTACGACTTAACACCTGAGGCACAACATAAAGTAAAACACCTCATATATCCAGTTCCAAATCCAAAATTTCCATTTTTAGGGGTACATTTTACACGTATGGTTCATGGAGGAATAGAATGCGGTCCCAATGCGGTATTTGTATTTGACCGGGAGGGGTATTCCAAAACAGCATTTCGTTTAAAAGACACCCTTGATGCATTTGCTTTTAAAGGCACCTGGAAATTTTTTGCCAAACATTGGAAATTTGGACTGGATGAATATAGAGGCGCTTTTTCAAAAGCCTATTTTTTAAAACGTCTTCAAAAACTATTACCTGATTTAAAATCGGAAGATATTGTAGCAAGCCGTTGTGGCATTCGTGCTATGGCTCTGGGCCCAGAAGGTGAAATGTTAGATGATTTTCACATCGAATGGGGACCACATGCCATGCATGTTATAAACAGTCCCAGTCCTGCCGCAACTGCATGCTTAGCATACGGTGAAGAAATTGCAATACAAGCCATATCAAGATTTAATATTCAGTAAAGGTGTGCCGCCTTCAAGAGTTAAATACCGAATGGAGTCGTTTTTTAAATCCACTGTTATCAGATGCCAGTTGGGTATCCTTACTAGCAAATACAAAATCCGTTTATCAATCGCAAAACGTATATCCACCTGCAGCGCTATTATTTAATGCCTTTAATTCCTGCCCTGTAAACAAACTTAAAGTTGTAATACTGGGGCAAGATCCCTATTATAATGCCGGTCAGGCAAATGGCCTAAGTTTTTCTGTACCCAAACAATTACCCTTACCGCCCAGTTTAAAAACTATTTATAATGAATTGCATCAGGATATAGAAATATTTAAAATTCCCAAGCATGGAGATTTAACCGCTTGGGCCCATCAAGGGGTTTTGTTATTAAATGCTATTTTAACGGTACAATCTAAAAAACCGGGCAGTCATAAATTTCTAAACTGGGAAACCTGGACAAATGCGGTGATTCAACATATAAGTTTAAACCGTAATCACATTGTTTTTATGTTATGGGGTAATTATGCCCGAAAAAAAAACATCTTTATAAATCCTCATAAACACTTTGTATTAGAGGCGGCACATCCCTCTCCCCTCGCCCGAGGGGCTTTTAAAGGATGCCGGCATTTTAGCTTGTGTAACTCGTATTTAAAAACACATCACCAAACTGTTATAGATTGGAATCTGCCCGATTAATTGTTTTTAAATATGCATCAAAAGTAATACCATTACGAATAGCATCACTGTATACGTAACTGTTTAGGTATAAGACCCAAATATCAGGCTTTAAATCTAAACCCCAGTACTCTGGCGCTATACCAAAACCAAAAAATAAGGAAATATGACGGTTGGCTGATTTAAACATTTCATCAGGTAATAAAAACATTTCAAGATTTAACTTAATACCCAACCGTTTACGCCATAATGCAAGCGAATAAAAAGCTTTTGAATTATTTCCATTAATAAAAACCGGAACAATGGTTCGTTTGTATTTAACAGACTGCGTAATACAGCTTTTTTTCCATGTTAAATCGCGTATACCTGAACGGGATGCTCTGGAAACTAGTCCTGCAGGAAATAATATTACAACACCGTCATGTTTAAAAGCTTGCTCCATTTCACGAACATGTTTAACCGATGATCTACCAAAAGAATTTACCGGCACAAAAACACTTCCAAAATTATGAATTGAAGTTAATAGGTCATTTACAAAAACCTGAACATCAGAACGTATTTTAGAAACTGCATCCAATAATGCCATACCATCCAAGCCCCCTAGAGGATGGTTAGCAACAATAGTAACTGGTCCTGTTTTAGGAATAGATTCCAATCCTACATGCCGGGTTTCAATTTTTAAACGGGCCAACACCTTACTGTTAAAGGCTAAGCCATTATAGGCTTGTAATTCATTTATAGTTGCGTTTATTTCATCTTCATGAATTTTTTGTTTTATATAGCGAATGACACTGCCGGGCAAAATAGAAAACCAAAAAGGGGCTTTGGCCTTAAATAATTTTTCTATATCTATAAATTTAGTTGTCATGGCGCAATACGATGTTTATGATCTGTTATCAGATTGTCTATAGTCCATGGTAATTGCCTTTCAAAATTGAAAATACGGTGCTTGCAAGTGCTTATACTGCATATTTTACAAGAATCTGGTATGCAGGGATCGGCATGAATATTAAATTCAAGTTCTTGTTTGTGTAAATTAGAAATTTTTGATTCTAATGACGCTGTATTTTGGTGTACCTGATTTAACGTATAATACCAGGGCAAGGTCATGTGTGCATCAATATGTAAAACGGCTCCATGCTTTTGAATTCGTACATGATGTAAATCAATCCAATCGGACTCACGAATTGAATTTAGTAGTTTAATAACATTTTCTAGTTGTGAAATATCGGCTTTATCAAGCAAATGAAATATGGACTCGCGAACCAATTTAAATCCGGTCCAAATTATTAAGGCCCCTAAAATTATCGTTAAAATGGAGTCAATAATTACCCAAGAAGTAAATTGAATACATATCAAACCAATAACTAAACCTAAACTACTCCATGTATCGGTAAGCAAATGTGTGCCATCTGCCACCATGCTAGTGGATGACAAGGCCTTTCCGGTTTTTATTAAGCGCCGGGCCAAAATAAAATTAATAAATCCTGAAAATACCGTTAAAAAAATTCCGAAATGTAGTGCTTGTAACTGCGGAGGGTATAAAAAACCATGAATGGCTTTATAAATCATAAATAAACCTGCCAGCAAAATCATTCCACCTTCAAATGCGCTAGCAAAAAACTCTATTTTTCCATGACCGTAAGGATGGTTTTTATCTTTAGGTTGCGCCGCAAAATATAAACTCCATAAGGTAAAAGCACCTGCTAAAACATTAACAATTGATTCCAGAGCATCTGTTAATATGGCATTTGAAGCGGTTAAAAAAAAGGCCAAAAACTTTATCCCCATTAGTATTATTCCAATACCCAACACCCATTTCATGGTTGAAATCTTTGTTTCAATATGAATTTGCATGCTCACAATTTAGTAATAATATTGTATGATATGACCGATAACTCAAAACCAAAAGCCCCTAAAAGCTGGAAATTTGCATTTTTAGTATGGTGTTTTATTTATCCAGCAATAACAGTATTAAATTTGACATTAGGCCCGTATGTAGCAGCATTACCTTTGGCTGTTAAAACGCTTATTATGAGTTTAATTTTAGTGCCCCTGATGGCATGGATGTATATTCCATTTATTAATAACCGGTTTTACCATTGGATGCGCCGTTAACATGAATCCCTCGTTATATTTTACCAGCGACTATTCGCAAAAACAATTTCACTGTCATGAACAAACACAGTTAAATTATTCAAAATCTGCTTTTGCAAACTTTATCAAGGCCAGGTATCCACAACTTAATGAAAATTCAAAAATTGCTTATACAGAGTTAAATCAAATTCGAATAGCGTATATTCAATCAACTCTAGAATCAGAATTTGGAACCTTAAATAAACTCGAACAATATGTGGTTTCCACATTGCATTCCAGCTCTCCCATACAAGTTCGTATTGAAGAAGAAAAAAAACCTACTTATGCACAAAAATTAGCAGACGGTGTAGCACGTTTTGGAGGTAGCTGGACCTTTATTATAAGTTTTGGAATATTTATAGCAATCTGGATTATCGCCAACGCATATTTATTTTTACGATTTGCATTTGATCCGTTTCCATTTATATTATTAAATCTAATTTTATCATGTATTGCTGCAATACAAGCTCCTATTATTATGATGAGTCAAAACCGTCAGGAAGAAAAAGACCGTGAACGTGCAAAACAAGATTATATGATAAATTTAAAGGCAGAACTTGAAATTAGACTCCTTCATGACAAAATAGATCATTTAATTATTAACCAACAACATGCACTTTTTGAAATCCAATCCATACAAATGGATATGATGAATGAAATTATTGAACACTTACATAAACCCACTACTTGATTTTTTTAAATCAATTTAAATGCTCAATATTTAATTTATAACGACTCTCGTAACAACGGTTGGCCTGCAAGCCCCCCGTATGAATTAATAATATTCGATCCGTTGATTTAAAATATCCGGAATTTGCAGCAAATTTAAATGCCCATAAAACCCGTGATGTATAATTATAATCCCATTTAAAATGATGTATTTGTTCATGATGTCTGGTATACGATATACGGTTTTCATCCCATTCCGAAAAGTGCTTTCCGGCAAAATCATGCGTCCATATAAAACTAGAATCAGGAAAATTAAAATTTTTATACCATTCTTTAAGATTTAAAAATTGCTTTGAAATATTAGTAAATCCTGATTGCATGGCTCGCACCGCGCTAATTGCTATAATTTGCTGCTTAGCATGCATAAGCTGGTGCAAGGCAAGGGCTGTGGTTCCTGTTCCTGCTGCACACATAATATGGGTGTAGGGCATCAAAAACGGCTTTAACACTTTAAATCCCGGTAAGCCTTGTGCTCCCATTGCTCCTGCTGGTACCCACAACCAGTTGGCATCCAAATCAGGTGTGGTTGAAAAAATATTATGTGGTTTTATCCATTGTACATCAGTTCCCCAATTTAAAATATCGTTTAATGTGGGGGTAAGTACTTTTGTATGCGAGTGAACAAATACTTTAGTTTTAAATCCAAATACAGTACCAGCTGCACTTAGGGCGTGTAAATGATTAGAACACGAACCTCCTGTACTGGCTAATCCTAAACCTTGCTCAAGCGCAGTATCTATAAAACCCTTTAACTTAAATATCTTATTTCCGGAAATAATTTTATGTACTGCATCTAAGCGCAATACATCTGCCGAAATACCGTTTATAGCTTCAAGGCTATGAATGTTTAATTCGTTATGAATTGCCGACCACATTAGGGTACCAGAGATTGCTCTAGCCGTTTTATACAATTTTGAACTTGAGGGATATAAATACTTCCCGGATAGCGTTCTAAAAATGTATACGCTTTAGTACGTACGTCGGTTTTAGAATAGTGTAATTGTTCATATATGCAAATGATTTGCCACAAGGCATCGTCACCATACAAATCAAATGCATAATATAAATGTATTTGATTAAACATGTCTAATGCTTCCGTATAACGCTGTAATTTTAAATAAATCTGTGCTTTTTGAAACATCACGTCATCTGCAAGTGTATGAGAATTAAACTGACTGTTTACAGAATCATAAACAGCAAGCGCAACATCAAAGCGCCCTTGAACCGTATGCAGCATTGCTCTTGAAAAAACACGTAACGGAGCATCATTACTGTCAATAGCTAAGGCATCTCCTATTAAAAGACTTAGTGCAATAGCATCATTCGATATAAGTTTACTGGTTGCCCCTTTTAATATATCCGCTTGCGTTTTAGACCAATTAAATTCACCCTGATAAAAAGAAATTTGTGCGTTTTTAAATTTGGCTTCCTGAGCAAGTGATTCGTATTTAAAGTCTTTTTCAACCTGTGCATTGTACAACTGAGCATCCCAAAGTAAATTATTCATAACATACCGGTCACTGAGTTTTAATTTATACTCCGCACGTTGCATCGGAGTTAATGCCGGCCATTGTATTATTTCAGATGCAATCGCAAGCGCCTTGTCGGGATTTATATACCACCAAACATTACAGCGTAAATCTTCCAGTTTAACTTTATTAAGAATATTATGGCAATCCTGTTGCAGTTGAATAATTGTGGTATTTAACGAATCGGCTTGTGCCCATGTTAAATATTTACAGCGCTCTACAGGCGTAAGTTTGTATTCTAAAATCCGAAGCGATGCTTCTAAATAATACGGATTTAATTTACCCTTTTTTAAAAGTGCCGCATAGGCCAAAAACATGGTTTCTGATTGATTTATTTCAGAGGCTGCATGTGCGATATTTAAAAAGCGAAAGCCGTTTTCCTGATAACGACGATCCAGCGTTTCGGCATGTTTTAAAGCCGCAGATAATTCTCCACGATGTAAATACAAAAACTGTAAAAATTCCTGAAAGGCCCTTTGGTCTGGATTACGCTGAACACGTTCGTAAACCTGTTGAATTAAAATTGGATTTTTAAATCCTCCATTATGATCATCATAACCTAGGCAAGTTTGAAATCTTTGGTAAATTTCAGGCCAAGGTATAATCTGTGATTCGGCTGCATCTAAATACCGTTTTACCATTGCTTCTATATCGCCTTTTTTATAGAGCAAGTCGGCTTCGTCTAAAATTAAAATATCCGTATGTTGGGCCTCGCGAATAGAGTTTAAAAATTTAATACCGGCATCATACATCATAAAATCGGAAAATACCAAGCACAGCTGATGAATTTTATCAGTATTATTTTGAAACCGTTTATACAGTTTTCGTTCAAGTGATTTTAATTTACGCCCGCTAATGTTTTTAAAATTGTATAAACGCATTTGGTAGGCATAAGCGTAAATTTCATCAGGAAAATATTTTTGCATCTCAACACATACAGTTTCAAGTTCATCTAATTTTTTTAAATTCCATAGTACCTTTACATAGGATGAAAAGTAATATTCAGGCTGACTGTAAAATATTGGTTTTAAATACACGTAACAACTATCCCATTGTTCCTGATTGCAATACACCTCATGTGCATTTGACGTTGATGTACCCATTACTATTTGTTGACCGTAGAATGGACAAACACATACAAACAAAATACTACAGGCTAGGGCCCTTAACATGGTTTTAGATTTTGAATTCCATTAAAACGGTTGATCCAGAATTCTTAAATTCTATATAATCTGAAAGTTGACGCATTAAAAAAATACCACGACCATGCGGCTTAATAAGTAAATCGGAGGGATCAGGTTCAAATTGGGTTAATTGCAAATCAAACCCCCCTCCCATGTCGGCTACTGTACAAATAACTTTAGTAGGTGTATATGAAAACACAAGCTTAACATGTTTAATAATATCATTTTGATTTCCATGTAAAATGCCATTTGTAACTGCTTCCGTTACGGCAATTAACATATTTCCATAAACGCCTTCATGTATACCGTATTCTTCCGAAAATTTAATTATAAAACGCTCAACCTCAGTTATTTGACTTAAATCTGAAACAATCTGAAGGTCCCGTTCAATCATGCTATTGCACTTTTAATTGTAATAAGCGTTGTTGGTAATAGGGTGTCAAATCTATCGGTAACTCTAATATAGGTTCCCATTCTGATGCTTTTCTACGTTTATACTCTAAAAACGGTTTTAGGTTACGATTTTGTTCGGAATCTAGATATTGACTTTCCCTTTTAAAATCTTCATCCTGTTCGCGTTCAGCCTGTTCTTGTTCCAATAAACGCGTTACTATCTCTTGTTGACGTCGCAAAAGTTCCGGGCTAAGCTGTTTATGTACAAGCTCGCGTTCTGTTTGTTCCATCAATTGACTCAAATCTTGTCCGGCATTTCCAGAATGCTGCTTCATACGCCTTAATGCTTCTTCAAGTTGCCTTCGGATAACCTCCTGCTGAGCAGCCATTCGGGCAAATTGCTCAGAACTTCCAACACCGCCCTGCCCCTGGCCTTTTTTAGAAGAGGGATCTTGTTGCTGGGAAGTGCCTTTTTGTCCGCCCTGCTGTTTACCCATTTGCTCTTTTAATTGACGCATTTGCTCATTTAACTGCTCTTGTAATTTTCGGGCTTGTCCTAATTGACCGGTAGATCCCGGATTTTTGCCTTTACTTTTACCAGGTTTTTTACAAGCACCGTTTTTAGAAGATTTACTTTGCATTTGTTGACGCATTTGTTGCATGGCTTCTAAACTTTCTTGAAGTAAAACCGTGATAGCGTTTAAATCTGTCATTGCACTTTGCATATACAGCCTGGCGTGATTAGGTTCGCGATCAACCAATTTTGTTACAGATTGTGAAATGTATTTTTGAATTCCGTTTAAATGTTTTCGAAGTTGTGGTGCAATTTGTGGCGCTTTTCGGCTTAACGCATATAAACTGTCAGATGCATTTTTAACCTCCCCTCGTAACTGACTTTGTAAACGTATTACCTCGTTATAGGAGGGCTGTGCCGGATCAAGCGTTTTAGATTGCTCCATTATTTTTTCTTGTCGAAATGAAGCTTGTAAAAGCGCGTCCATGATTTCACGAAGCTGTTGAATATTAATTTCCTGTTGGTTTTCATCAGCTGTACTTGCTGCTTCATCCATCGTTTTTTGCATTTCAGACATTTCATCAGCAGCCTGGTTTTGCTGTTGCGAGGCCCCTTTAGTATCGCCATGCTGCAAATCTTGTTGTGCCTGATTCATAGATTGTTTAATTGCGTGTTCTGATTTTGAGGTTTCGGGTACATCCATGGGTTGCGGAAGCATGTTGTTTTCGTCTTTTATACGATTAAGCTCTTTAAGTGCGTCCTGTATCTGATTTTGTATGTTTTGATGCTGTTGCTTTAATGCTTCCTTAGATTCAGGATTTGATTTTTGAGTTTGTTCTGCCAATGAACGTAGTTCTGATTCAAATTGTTTTAATTGGTCTCTAATATGTTCGTATTGTTGGTCAAGATGTAAGGCTTTTAACTGATCGCGTTGAAGATCAAGCTCGTTTTGAAGCTCATCTTGTTTTAATTTTAACTCATCAAGTTTTTCAGCAACAGCCTCACGATTCTGTTGCTTCATCAAAGCTTTAATCTCTTCAATCATTTTTTTCAACTCTGGAGTTAAAATCTGTTCTAATAATGTTTCAATTTCTTTTTGACGTTCTATTAATGTTTGGTCATCCGCTAACGAATTGCGCTCTGTTTGTTGCCTTTGTTGATCCTGAACCGATTTTACCTGCTGTTCAAGTTGATTAAATTGTTCTAAAATATTTTGTACACGTTTTTGATCTTGAGCATCAAACTGTTGCTTTTGTGCCATTTCACGTTTAAGTGTTTCAATTTCACGTTTTATATTTTGCGCCTGTTGTATACCTTGGTTAAAGCTATTATCTGTTTGTTGCTGTATTTGACGCTCTTGCTTAAGTATGTCATTTATGGTGGGAATTACATATTCAAATGTATTTGACGTAACGGTTTTTGGACCGTTTACAGCATCATTGTCTGAAACACTGAAATAATACTGAATTCGGGAGCCAGGCTTTAAATCATAGGTACTTAAATCTACGTGGTGATAAAACACGTGCTGACCTTTTGATGCATTAAACGCAAGCTGCTGTGTTTTTAATTTAAAATCTGTTTTTGGATGTGCAGCGTACATAACAGATAATTTCAAATCTGAAAACCCGTAATCATCGGTATATACTCCGTTTACATATATTTGACCGGGATGTAAACTATCCTGCTCTGATTCAATTGTTAATGCAGGAGATTGATCTGCTAAAACCTGAACCTGCATATTTACAGAGTCTGCATGAACGCTCTTATAAAGCGCATTTAAACGAATGGCCATTGTAAAAGGGTTTAAAACATACTCTGAAAATGTAAAGTTGTGAGCGGCATCCGGTGTTATTTGCCTTAGAGATTGACCATTATAAACTTGACAATGGGATGTGTTTTCAATATTTATAAACCATTCCATTTGAGATCCCTGAGGAACTACTACTGAATTTGAATACTCCATATCGTATTGCGGTAAATGTGTATACCGCGGCGGTGATATGCGGATGTTTATAGTTTTAAATTGAGGCCGCGGTAATACCCGTAATTCAAAAGATTCAGAACTGCGGTCGGCATACCGAAATCTAAACATTTTATTTTGTTGTACATCCGAAAAAATAAATTGAAAGGTGTCTGAGTTTAAACGCTGCATTCTATGAAAAACGCCATCCACATCAATGGTTAAATCCGAGGGCATAACAGGACCCTGCGTTTTAATTTGTAATAAAAAATTAGTATTATTTTGACATTCCAGCGGATTACTTAAAATTTGAATTCCAAACGGTAAAGGTTTTGGAAATTCACGATTGTAAAACACTATTTTTTTTGTACCTAACACATAAACATCCGGCCACAACAAAAATGAAATTAAAAATAAAGTATAAAGCAATAATGAAATTTTAAGAAAATACCCGATTTTTTTAAATTCAATAGCCTTAGAAAAATCGTACCCTTCAAATGATTGTAAACGCTGCTCTAATCCCTGCGAAACTAACACATTATTGGGTTGCATAAACAACATTTGTTCAAGTTGCAAGGTGTTTAACAAGCGATCGCTTATACCTTCAATATGGTTACCAATAATTTGAGAAGTTTTTTCAATGCTCATTTGCCGAGACTTTAACAAATAGGCAATTAACGGCATACCCATCCAATAAAAAAAACCCAAAAGTGTAATGCTTAAATTAGAAATCAACAGCGTAAGTCTCCAAACTGGTGAATCTAATCTGTAACCAATTAGACTATAAACAGTAAATAATATTACAAGTACAATGCCAAACTTTAAAGTACCACGTAATAAACGCTCTAAAAATAATCGCTTACGAAATTGTACTATGTTATTTTGTAAATGTAAAAAAGACCTGTCGGAATGCATGTGTTGGCATGTTAATATTACGAGATTTAACGCTTATTTGTACAAACCGAATCCTTAAAAATATTAAAAATATGCTGGGGACCAATATATAGATGTTGTGCCTTTTGGGGAAGTGAAACCGAATCCAATACCGCCGTAGTAAACACATACCGAAATTGGTATGTGTCAGTAGTGGAAATTATATCCTGTGCCCCTATGGTTATGTAATCAACATTTGGAAAGGAGATTTGCTGTTTTAATGCACCGAACTGATCAAAGACCCAAATACCCAAATTTTTAAAAAGGACATACAAAAAAGAATTGTATTCACTCATAACTAAAGGCTCAAAATAATGCCTATGATACTGGGCTAAATTTCCGGTTTTTACCATACAATTACCAAATTTGTTAAGCTTTAGCAGTTCGGCATTTGCCTGATTATAAATCCAAATACCTTGCAGTTGACTGGAACATACCATTTCAACTTGAGGATACCCTAATTCATCTAGCCGTAATGCTTCTGCTTTTTGTACCAACAAATTATCTAAAAATAATACGGTTTGATAGGCCTTAAAATATAGTACTGTAGACATTGGATTTTGTATATCCATTTGGGTTAAGGCACCATACTTTAACGTAGAAAAAAACTGCTGACGAGGCATTTGAGCGCCTCCTTTAATAAGTTTATTTTGAGTATAACAATACCAGTTTTGTAAATGATCTTCACGGATTAAATCAACGGTACCCTTTACAATACATTGTGACCTGAGTTGCATTAGGATTAAACTGCAAAAAACAAATACAATACTACTTACTTGCATGTGGATATATTAAGCAATTCCTCGGCCATGGTTCGGGTATTTGAAAGACGCGGTACTTTATGCTGTCCGCCAAGTTTATGCTTTGATTTTAACCATTTTAAAAAGGTATTTTCAGATAGTATTTGAAGTTTTGGAAAACTTAACACAAAATCATTATATCGTTTGGCCTCGTAATCGCTGTTGTTTGATTTTAAAAATTGATCTACTAAACTCATAAAGTAAGATGGATGTTCGGGCGCTTTGTCAAATTCAATTAACCATTCATGTGCACCAGAATGTTGGGACATGTATATGGGAGCTACTGTATATTCACGTATGCGACTATGGGTTTTTTGACAAGCATATGCCATGGCTTCATCTGTATTATGAATCATAAGCTCTTCACCAAATACATTTAAATATTGTTTTGTTCTGCCACTTATAATAATTCTATAAGGATGCAAAGATGTGAAACGCACTATATCTCCAATTTGGTATCGCCACAAACCTGCATTGGTTGTAATTATTAATGCATAATCGGTATGTAATTTAACACCCGACAATGGCACAACCGGCGATACCTTGGTACTATGATGCCCCATTACCTCCTGAAATTCATAAAATATGCCATAATCAAGCATTAAAAGCATATCGTTTGCATCCCGTTGGTCTTGTATACCAAAAAAACCTTCAGAGGCATTATAAACTTGTAAGTACCGTAATGGTTTAAAACCATTAATACGATCAAAATGTTCACGGTACGGCGTAAACCCAACGCCGCCATGAAAATAAACTTCTAAATCTGGCCAAACCTCACATAATTCTTTAGATTGCCGTACTTCTAAAACACGATTTAATAAAACCAACATCCAACTGGGAACACCGGCCAAACTGGTTACACTCTCACGACACATTTGCTGCGCCATGTGTTCAAGTTTTTCAGACCATTCATCCATTAAAGCAATAGATCGGTCCGGTGCTCTAAAATATTCGGCCCAAAAAGGTAAATGCTGAATTATAATAGCACTTACATCACCTTGTAAACTGGTAAAAGTACCACTGCGATGTGATTTTAAAGAGCCTCCCAATGCTAAATTTTTACCTGTAAACAATTTAGTTTCAGGATAATTTGAGCAATATAACGTTACCATATCCATGCCCGCTTTATAATGGCAATTTTCTAAGCTTTCAGTACTTACAGGTAAAAATTTACTTTTATCGGTAGTTCCACTACTTTTGGCAAACCATTGAATTTCTCCAGGCCACAATAAATTTTGAGACCCCTGTTGCATAAGCGTAATATATGGCTTTAACTGTTCGTAATCCTGTAATGGAATTTGTGCACTAAACTGATCGTAATTGGTAATATGCTCCATATTAAACAACCTGCCAAATTCAGTTTTTGAACCCTCACGAAGCAATTGTTGCAACCATTCTTGCTGAACATCAAAAGGGTATTTAATAAATAATTCAATTTGGTGCATACGTTTTTTCATTAACCAACTTGCTATTGAATTAAGTATGCTCATGTTCTATTAAAAAAATTGAATATTTGTTGTGTATCGAGTGCATTTAAACATTGTGCTGATGATAATAAGGTTTTTTGAGCCATACATACCCCATAAAACATATCATCTATTCCTGCACATGAATGTGCATCGGGATTAAGTGCAATCCAAACCCCCTGCTCTAAGGCATAATCAATCCAACGCCAGTCTATATCTAACCGATAGGGATTTGAATTAAGTTCAATAGCAACATTGTGTTGTGCACAGGCTTGAATAATTTTAGGAACATTGACCGGATATCCCGAACGGTTTAAAAGCAAACGACCGGTTAAATGACCTAAAATTCGAGTTGACGGATGTTCTATGGCTTTAATTAAACGGCTGGTAGCCTTGGCTTCATCCATTTGTAAGCCGCTATGTACCGATGCTATAACAAAATCAAAGCTGTTTAAAATATCGTCGTCATAATCTAATGAACCATCTGCACGAATATCAGATTCAATTCCCTTAAACACAAAACAATCCGGATGCTTTGTATTCCACATTTCAATTTCGCGCCATTGATCATACAGACGATTAAGCGTTAAACCATTTGCATAAAATGCCGATTGGGAATGGTCTGTAATGCCTAAATACGAATAGCCTTTATTTATAGCATATTGTGCCATTTCTTCAATACTGTTTGCGCCATCGCTGTAAGTTGTATGTACATGTAAAACACCTTTGAGTTGATTGCTGTCAAGCGTTTGAGATGCATACCGTGCCAAATCTTGTTTTTGTTTAACAGCATCTCGTCGTGTCGGCGGCACATAGGCACAATCCAGCAGGGCATGAAGTGTTATTTCATCAGCTTTGAGGTGTTGATGTAAATGCAGTTCTAAAACATCAAAGTACAATTCCGGACCGATGGTTTTTAAAAGGTTATAGCCCCAATCGTCTGCATTAGATACAACTACCTTGACAGGAACCCGTAGCGGTATGGTGCTAATTGCATTTTGAAATACAAGTTCGTCTGAAACCAAATACTCAATACAATCTATCACTTCTAAATGCCTGGCAAAACTACCCGTAACGGCATACTTAAATTGCGGAATGGATTTAAGTATCGTATCAATACATACATGCTGCTTATAGGCTTCTGAAAATAAATACTTATTATTATTTTGTTTTAAAAAATGTAGTTGTTCTAAAATTTGTGTTTGTGTTTTAATGCCAAATCCTTTAAGTGCTGAAAGTTTTAAATCTTTACAGGCCTGTTCTAAAGCAACTACATCCTCTATGCCTAAGTCATCGTATATCAAGCGCCATTTACGAGGACCTACACCTTTAATTTTAAAAAAATTAAGTATTCCTGATGGTATTTCGTTTTTAGCGTGTTCTAATTCTGTAAATACGCCTTGTTGCAAGGCATTTTTAATCCATATTCGGGCCTGATCTGAAAATAAGTGGTCATAGGTGCCCGCTAACACAGCATCTGTACTTAACGGTTTTAGCGTTAATGCAATTTTTTGTAATGCTTTAACTTTAAAAACGGAGGCTTTTTGCCAGTCGCGAATTGCAGCCAAAAGGGCAATAGCTTTGGATAATTCTCGGGTATTCATCCCCTTTGTAATAATTCTATTAATTTAAAATCAATGGGAGTAGTAATTTTTAAATTTTCTACATTACCCTCAACTAAATAAATGAAATGACCGGCATTTTCAAAAACAGTGGCATCATCTGTAAACTGCGTTAATGTTGTAATATGATAGGCATTCAGTATTTCTGTTCGGCTAAAACATTGCGGTGTTTGTATACGCTTGTATTCATTACGATTTACAGAACTATTTGCATTGTTATTAATTTTACGAAGACTGTCGGCTACTTCAATACAGGGTACGGCATTACCTAATTTTAAGCAGGTAGTTAAACACCGGGTTATTGTAGCTGCACTTACCATGGGACGCGCCGCATCGTGTATAGCAACATGCGTATAGGTTTCGGGAACTGCTTTTAATCCGCGAATAACTGATTCGGCGCGGCTTGCTCCTCCGGTAATAATATGAATTTTAATATGACTTAATTGGTGGTTTCGTAAGGCATCGTATAGCCAGCTTTTGTAATTTTCATGTACGGAAATAACAAATTCAAAGTTTGAATCTACATTTAAAAATGCACGCATTGTACGAATGATCACCGGTTCGCCATTTAAATTTAAAAACTGTTTGGGAATATCGGTTTTCATACGAGAACCGGAACCACCCGCAACAATTAAAATGCAAAATTTAGAATTCATAGGATATCTAAAACTACCGGACAGTGATCACTATGTACATCTTGATCCCACATATCTGCAGATTTAATTCGATGTTTAAGTGTATTGGAAACCATGTGGTAATCAATACGCCAGCCTAAATTTTTTTGACGTGCTTGCGCACGGTAACTCCACCATGAATAGCGATGCGGATTTGTATTTACATACCGAAAGGCATCGGTATATCCCAATGCTAAAAACCGATCCAACCACTGCCGTTCTTCGGGTAAAAAACCACTCGACTGCGCATTTGAAATTGGATTATGAATATCTATAGGTTTATGACAAATATTAAAATCCCCAGAAATGATTATATCTGAATCTTTAAATGTTTGGATGTAGCTGGCAAAATCATCAAGCCATTTCATTTTAAAGGCCTGTCGTTCGTCACCACTACTTCCACTGGGGTGATAAACACTCATTACCGAAAACTCATTAAAATCGGCACGAATAATACGCCCTTCAAAATCATACGCATCGATCCCACAGCCGTAGGTTACCGCATCGGGTTTTTGTTTACTAAACAAAGCCACTCCGCTATAGCCTTTTTTTTGAGCAGGATACCAATAGTGGTGGTATCCTAATTCCTCCAGCTCAAACGTGCCAATTTGATCGGGCAAGGCTTTAATTTCCTGTAAGCATAACACATCAATTTGACGTTCTTGTAACCATTTCCAAAAGCCTTTGGATATGGCTGAACGTAATCCGTTTACATTGTATGTTACTATTCGCATTACAGTTTTAATATTTTGCCTGAAAGATACTGATTTTCATTTTTGTAAATATGAATTTGAAAAACTCCTTGATCTGAAAAATCTAAATCTAATTCTTTGTAAGCCAATTTACCCGCTTGCATTACTTTGCCTGTGTTATCAGTTATAGTGTATGTATATATATTGGATGCGTCTGTATCCATATCTATACAAATGCGGTGCAATGCAGGTTGTGGATAAATGAGTAATTGCGAAACTTTATGCGTTTGAATATTTAAACAGGATTGAACCTGAATTACGACAGAAGCCGAATGCGTACAACCAAAAATATTTTGTCCAATAACACTATAAACAGAACTTGAAAGTGGACTTAAGGTTTGGGTGTTTCCAACAAAACCATTAGACCAGGTATAACTTACAGCTCCGCCAGCCAAAACAGCACATGACTCTTTAATACAGATTAATGAACGGCTGGCTTGCGCCATTACCGTTGGACTTGGCTGAACTATAAGTGTACTAATAGCTGATGAACTACAAGATGAAGATCCGGTACCCGTAACCGTATATTGATACGTTCCTGTAAAACTAGGATTTACTATTGCAAAGGGACTCGAAAACGTATAGGATGTTGCGCCCGATGGATTTAAATTGAACTGTTGTCCCAAACAAATAGAACCACTGCTAACGCTAATACTTGGGCTTGGTAACACCTGAACATTTGCCGTGGGTGGTAAAGTTGTTGTGCAACCGTTGCTGGACGTGCCATAAACGGAATATACAGCGGACCCCAATGGTATAAATGAAACCGGAGAATTGCCACTTATATTTACAGGCAAAACGGTATACCCTAAAACAGATCCCGACATGGATAAGGTTAGTAATTGCCCTGCACAAACAACTGGCGGACTTACACCTAAAATGGAAATTAGGGGTTGTGGCAACACCGTAACTGAAAGTGTTTGCGTGGCTGAATTTCCACATGTATAATTTGTACTAACTGAAAGCTGTCCGCTAACCCCAGCCGTTGCTGTTATAACATTAGAGTTTCCACTAAACCCCCATCCGCCACCAGGTAATGACCAAGAATAAGATAATGCACCCGGCATTAACGTACAAGAATACGTATGCACTTGTCCATTGCATACCATTGTATTTCCCAAAATAGAAACCGGTGCTGTGCCTATAATTTGTTTTTGCCATTTATGTGAAGAATTACTTGCCGTCCATAAACTTAAATTACGTCCTGAAACCGAAAGACCTGAACTGCCATTTCCATTTTCAATACCTTCGCTATGCGTTAACCATCCATTATTTAAGGCATTTCCTATATGAACCTCAATACTATTATCTAATTCATTTAAAACGATTTGCCCCGAATTTGAACCGCCATAACTCCAAAGGGGTATATTTGTGTACGTAACAATAAATTTCTGATTGGGGCTATTTCCAATAGTAGTATAGGTTATTAATCCGCCTGCTGTGGGATCTAAATCATTCCAGTTAAAGGCTATAACGGCGTTAGGTTGTGCCGGATCTGGTAATTGCTGTGCGTAGGGACTTAATGATGTTGTAAATGGTAAACCTGAAAAAGTAATAAATCCGTTAGAACATACTTTAACTGTATTGTAATTTTGGCAATAAAAATTAAAATTAAATCCAATAGGAATGGCAGCAGAGGTATCATCATCGCCTAAATACACGTAATTCCCTGTGTTGGGATATACCGAATATACAATGGAACTGAGGTTATAAACAGAACAAGATTGAACACATTGAGATTTTAAAAGATGGATAAAAAAAACCAATATGAAACAAACCAATACCTTAAATTTAATTTCCATTATTATTAATAAATGTACGTTTTTTCTGTACTTTTAAAAAAAAATACCTTATGAAAAATCTAATAAAAACCTGCATTTTAATATCTGCTTTACTTCTTAATTCATGTATTATAGATGGCGATCAAGGACCACAAGGACCACAAGGACCACAAGGACCACAAGGGCCTGCCGGAAAAGACGGCAATGCGAACGTACAATCATCCTCACTTACCACATCCAGCTGGTCCTATTTATCACCCGATTGGTATATTAATTTTACATATGCTGCTATTACTCAAGATATTTTAGATAAGGGAGCCGTTTTAGTATATGTACAATCCGGATCCAATTATTTTCAACTTCCCTACACTTTTTATCCTTCAAGTACATATTCCAGAACTTATACATTTAAACATTATTTAGGTGGACTAAGTGTTTATGTTACAGACTCAGATCTAACTCAGCCCGCAAATCCCGGATTACTAACATTTAAGGTAGTTGTTATAGCTTCAAGTGCTTTAGCTAAACATCCAAATGTTGATTTAAACAACTATAATGAGGTTAAAAAAACTTTTGAACTAAATTAATTTTTTTAAAGACCTCTTTTTAGTTTTTATTTACGTAGTAGTATCAGATTAACAATATATTAAATAATTTTACTTATATTTGTGATCTAAACTAATAACAATTTAAAAAATGAAAAATGGAGTAGTAAAGTTCTTTAATGCAACCAAAGGTTTTGGTTTTATTAAAGACCAAGAGTCAGGCGAAGACATTTTCGTACACTCAAGCGGATTACAAGATGACATCCGTGAAAACGATAATGTTACCTTTGACACGCAAAATGGTAAAAAAGGCTTGAATGCTGTTAATGTAAGATTGGCATAATTTAATTCTACATAATACCAGCCCGCTTTATTTAAAAGCGGGCTTTTTTTTTATATATAATTCAATTATTTTAAAATACTAAATTAAGCATGTTGATTTTGATAAATTTTTAAAAGCCTATCGCTGTCCGAGGCATTTAAATATTTGTTTCGGCGCTCCATTACCCGCTGGGCAGTTTCAATAAATTTTGTCCAAATGTACGGCTGAAAAAATTTACCATCATACCATGTAAAATCGGGAATGTATTGTGGCGGAAAACCGGCACCATATACATGTGCTGCAACACCTAAAACAGTGCCCGTGTTAAGCATAGTGTTTATACCCGTTTTACAATGATCGCCCATAATAATACCGGCAAACTGAGCACCTGTATCTTCAAAGGTTTGAGTATCGTATCGGTATTGCTTAACGGTTGAATAATTATTTTTTAAATTACTGCAATTGGTATCTGCACCCATATTGCACCACGAACCAATTAGCGATTGACCCAAAAAACCATCATGCGCCTTATTAGAAAAATCCTGAAACAAACACTGATTTAATTCACCACCAATTTTACACCATGAGCCTACTGCCGTAGGGCCATATATTTTAGCGCCCATTTTTAATTCAGCATGTGCACCCATAATAAATGGGCCGCGAACCATAGCACCTTCCATAATTTGAGCTTTAGCTGAAATAAATACCGGTCCGTTTTGAGTGTTTATATAACAAGCACTTACAATTGCGCCCTCTTCAATAAATAGATGTTCGGGATTACCAATAACAGTAACGAATTTAGGCAATTGCATCGCTTGCGAATGGCCTTTTAAGTATTCAAAATCTTCAATACAAAACGTATTTAAATGATGTATTAAATCCAAAGGGTCGTTTAAAACATAAAGCGGCTTTTGATATTCAATTTTCTTAAATAACTCCATGTTTTGATCATAAACACCATGCCAGGCAATTGGTGAGGTGTTATACACTAAACATTCACCCGGTTTAAGATTTAAAATAGACTCAAGTAACTGGTTATTTGGTATTACATGGCTGTAAACAAAAACACAGGCTTCGGATGGATGTTGCGTATCAAACACTGCCACATTTGAATAAATACAATTCCAACGTTCATGTATTGTATAATAAGCCAATTTAAGTTGCGCTAGACTTCGGGTTGCTGTAAGCGGGCGAAATCGTAATTGAATGCGTGGATGGTCAACAATTAATAAAGGTGTCATTATTCAGAATACAAAATAAGTTCACTACGACGGTTAACACGATGATTTTCTTCAGGGCATTCCACATTGTCTTTACAAGCGTTAAGTAATTTTGATTCACCAAAACCTTTATATGAAATACGTTGCGCAGCAATTCCATTTGAAATAAAATACTTTCGGATATATAAGGCTCTGCGTATAGATAAATCTAAATTGTAATATTCAGGACTGATGGCATCTGTATGCGATTCAATTTTAAGCTTTAATTTAGCATTGGCTACAAGTGAATCTAAAGCCACTTTAAGAAGCTCTGTAGAGGCACTGTCATATTGCACTTCGCCAAAATGATAATAAATATGCGGAAGTGCATAATACGTTGCTTTAGAAACTACAGGTTTAGCGCTTTTTGCATAAGCTTCAATATCTGCAGAAAAAGATTCGGCTTGTACATCTGTGTTCATTTCCGATAGCAGTATGCGGTCAGACTGTACAATTTTAAATGAAAAACGTCCATGCGAAATATCGGCAACTTTAATGATTTGTTTTTGCTGATCGGTGATGTAAATTCGGGTAACATGTTTAAACGATGAGTCATTGGGGTCTGTTTCAATATTATAATTTAAATACGGATTTAAATTTTTAAGACTAAACCGACCCATCTTATCTGTTTGTATGGTTAATGGAGCATCCGAACCCTCAATTTGTACTTTAAATTGAACGGATGCTAAAGGCACACGTTTTTGATTTAATAAATACCCATACAACTCGGTTGAAAAATTTTCGGGTAATTCTGATATTAAGTCTGCCATGCTTTTAATATTTGAAGGCAATACTTTAAATATAAAATGATTGTTTTCATAGGTAAACTGTTGAATTATTTTAGACGTATTATCGTATAAAACAAGCACTGAACCCGGAGGCAGGTTATCGGGTAAACGATCAAGTTCAAAAGACCACTGACGATCTTTTGGTAAATTTTCAAATATAAACTGGCCTAAAGTATTGGTTATAACGCTGTCAACAGCCGTTCCGTTAGCATTTACCACACGCACAGTAACATTTTTTAGAAATACATTTAATTTTGGAACTCCAATTTTACCAATAAAACGCAGCGGCAAATCAGAATCTGTAAATGTAGATTTAAACGTAACCGGACCATCCTCTAATGCAAGGGATGTCATGTGTTTACGATCCGATTGAAGCATTTTAAATTGAAATTTACCAAATTGCAATTGCGCTACTTTTATAACCTGACCCGTTTGATCCGTCATAAAAATACGGGTTACTAAATTAAATGTAGTGTCATTAGGAAGTGTTTCAATACTAAAGTCCTCATATGGATTAATTTGAGCAAGATTAAATTTACCCTCAGCATCGGTGGTTATTACAATATCATTAGTAGTTTTTAAAATTTTAAATTTACGATTAGCTAAAGGCCTTTGATTTTGATCAAAAAAACAACCGTATAAGTTAACAGAAAAGGCTTCGGGATCATCCAATTCAAATTGTGAAAGCAATTTGCGATCCGTTGATACGTGTTTGTATACAAAGCGGTTTTTTTCTTTTAAAAAATTTCGTAAAATTTCACCTTTGCGGTTGGCTAACGAAATCAACTCCCCTTCGGGTAATTGATCTGAATTGGGGTTTAATGAAATAGAAAACGCTTTGTCTTGGGGTAAGTCATTAAATACAAAACGTCCTAAAGAATCGGTAAAAACCGTTTCTAGCACTTTGCCATTTTCATCTATTAAATTAACTGATACGTGCTGTAATGCCTTATGGTCATTTCCAAAAACCAGCTTTCCTGAAAATGTGTGTTCATCCGAAATATCAAGTTCATCAAGAATTTTTCGATCCGATTGTAATAATTTAAAACTAAAGGCACTTGATGTTTTAAATAATACGCGTAAAAGCTTGCCGTCTCTACTGTACAAATTGATACGGGTTCCGTCGGGAAGCGCACTGTCACCTTTTAATATCAAAAGGTCGTAATCAATGTCCGGTGGTATCTCTCGAATTAAAAACGTGCCATTTTCGGATGTGATTGCAGTTTTTGTAAAAACGCCATTATCAGAACGTAATTTTATTTCGGCATTTTTTAAGGGCATTTGAACTTCTTGCCCGGTGGTGATGCGTCCCAAAAACACCAATGCGGTTGACTCAGGTGTTTCAACAATATTTTTTAAAGGCAAGTTTTTAAAACCAAAGCTGCCATTAACAAGCCGCTCAATGGGTTTATCTGATATAATACCGTTTTCATCAGATAAAACATAATTTGAAAACACCATATTGGTATCTTCTGAAAACGTAACCATGTATTTGGTACTTACGGGTAGCTGACGAAACACAAAAAATCCTTTACGATTCGTTTTAACAGAATCAATAACTTTTCCCTTTTCATCTCTTAAAAATACCCACGTATTTCCCACGGGTTTATCTTTTTGCTGAGAATACCATAATATACCCTTTACTTCGGTTAAACGCTTTTTATAATGAAATTTATAAATATCATCTTTCCCATTTCCGTTCTTTCGATTGGAAGCAAAATAACCTGTGGAATCGTTTAAAAAACTGATACCAAAATCATCCGCACCACTATTTAATTTCAATCCTTCATTACCCAATAAAATCCACTGGGCATTTATTCTACGGGCTGAAAATATATCATAGCCTCCAAATCCCGGATGTCCGTTTGAAGAAAAAAACAACTCATCTTGTGATTTAAAAAACGGATACACTTCATCATTGGTGGTATTTAAGTCAGGCCCTAAAGGTTTTAAATCAGAGCACACAAGCGCATCGGCAAGGGTATCTATGCTTACACTCCATAAATCTTTCCCCCCCACGGATCCCGGACGATTGGTTGAAAATACCAGTTCATTACCCAAAGGTGAAAATGCTGGATAGGAAATAAAAAAACTATCTGAATTAAAAGGCGCCGGTTTGGCATATTTAAAAATGTGGTTTTGAAACTGCTGTATGGATACTGATGGCGGTTTTATAGCCATATATAATTTTGTTGTTACAGGTGTGTTAAGTGCTGCAAATCTTTGGGTTTCAACATAGCAGGCCTTTGTACCATCTTGCGTAAATACAATGGGTCCTAAATGCTTATCGGGATTGATAAGTGCAGTGGGATTTTTGGCATTATAAAGTTTTTGGTTTTTAATTTCTGCTTTCCAGAGTTCCATCACCGGTGGTGCGGCAGACTGATCGGACTGCAAATTAACAAAATCGTAAAATTTAGATTCACGAATAAACCATAGCGTGGATGATTTTTTATGTACAAAAGGTGCATATTCAGCATTTTTAGTTGACAACTCGGTTTGTTCAACTGTATATTCACTTTGAGCCTCATTAGGTATAAAATGCAATCGTTGTGATATAGCCAATTGCAGCGATTTAAGTTTGGGATTTATACGGTATTGAGGATGTATTTTAAAATACGATTCAAGGATTTGTTCAGCTTCGGCATAATTTTCATTTATTATTAAAACAGAGGCCAGTAACACTTTTGCTGTATCCGTTTGTATGGAGTCCGGGATATTTTTAAAATAATTTAAATAAAATACTTCCGCTCCGGTAAATTGATTTAAGCGCTCTGCAGATTGCGCTGCACCAATATAAGCAGAGGCTTTATCATAGTGGTTTGTTGTATTTAAAGCTTTTTCAAACATTCGTAAGGATTCAGTATACATTCCATACTGGTATAATGTATGCGCTTTTTGCAGCTGGGTTTGGGATTGTGCATACACGGAAATCCAAAAGCAAAAACCCAAAAACACCCTTTTCATCATAAAAATCGAGGAATAGTGGCCCGGACTTTACCGGCATCCGTTGCGGCCTGAGGTGTTTTTAAAGTTCCCAAATCAAATCCAAGACCAATTTCATGTGTTGTTCCCAAATACGAATAGTGCATAGGATTAATTTCAAAACAATACCCTATTCGAAGTCCATTTGTGCTAAGGTATTGACATAAAATTCCAAACGCATTGTTGTATCTGTAATACATACCTGTAGACAGGCGCTTACCATACATTACATGCAATTGCATGTCTGCATTCCATGAAGATCGCGTGTAACGCATTTGAATAACGGGCGATAAAACCAGTTGATCTGAAATAACAAAAGCATGTCCGGCCATTGCAATGTAATGCGGCTCGATGATATACGTTAGGGGTGCGTTGGTGGAAGATGCATTTAATGAAAACTGACCTGCATTTAATTGTGTTGCGGATAACGACATAAATGTACGATCGGATTTAAAATAAATACCGCCATCTATATTTAAAAGCTGCTGTGAGTTAAAATTTAAAAGCAAGGCTTCTTCATTTTTAAAGAAAAAATCGGGACGTTTAAATTGATATTGCTTTGCAGCAGCTGACATTCCAAATGAAAGTATACTTCTTGAATTTAATTTTAAATGATAGGCCACGTTTAGTCCGTATTGAACTTTATTACGCGCACCAATTTGATCAGAAATTACATGCATTCCCAATCCCAGCGACTTTTTAGATCCATGCGCTGAAAACGCATAGGTTTTGGGTCCCAGTGGACCTAAATTTCCAATCCATTGTTGACGCGATTGCAGTAAAACAGATGTACCCGAACGCATACCTGTGTATGCGGGGTTTATTATTAAATGATTAAATTGACTTAGCGCATATTGCGGCTCTTGTTGTGCATGCAACAGCGAGGTAACAAATACAACAAACCACACTAACGTGAACCTTAAAATGGGCATAATCTAACGTATACAAGTATACTAAAAAATTGTACTTGTAAGGGTTTATTTTATTATTTAATTATCTAATTATCAGACCTTTTAGGCAATTCTACTATAGTCGTTTTTATGTGCTGCATAATCTTGCAATAACTGTTCCATGTGGGTATTAAACAGGGGGGGCTGAGATTGCATTATCTCCATTGCAAATGCACGTATGTCAGCAATTAACATTGTGTCTTCGGCTAATTGCGTTAATCGTAACTGCAGCAGGCCACTTTGTTCGGTGCCTTCCAAGTTTCCTGGCCCCCTCAACTTTAAATCCAACTCGCTAATTTCAAATCCATTTTGAGATTGTACAAGTGCCTGCATACGGTAGCGAGCCTCTTGAGATAATTTTAAGCCTGTCATTAATATGCAATAGCTTTGTGTATTTCCACGACCTACCCTACCCCTAAGTTGATGCAGTTGAGCCAATCCAAAGCGTTCAGCACTTTCAATTACCATAACCGAGGCATTGGGAACATTTACACCTACTTCAATTACAGTAGTGGCTACCATAATTTGGGTTTCACCATTTACAAAACGGTTCATTTCTAAAGCCTTTTGTTCATTTGTAAGTTTTCCATGAACAATACTAATTTGAAATAGGGGCGGCGGAAATTCTTGTACTAATACATCATATCCCTGTTGTAAATTTTGATAATCTAAGGTTTCACTTTCTGCAATTAATGGAAATACCACATAAATCTGATGCCCCATTTCAATTTGAGATCTTAAAAATCCCCACACGGCCAAACGCTGTGATTCTTTAGCATGTTTTGTAACTATCGGTTTTCTGCCTGCAGGTAATTCATCTAAAAGGGTGGTATCCAAATCGCCATAAACCGTCATGGCCAGCGTTCTTGGTATGGGCGTAGCTGTCATTACCAAAACATGAGGTAAATGTGTACCTGACCGCTCGGTAAGTTTTGCCCGTTGCGCCACGCCAAATCGATGCTGTTCATCAATTATTACTAAACCTAATTTTAAAAACGGAATACCATCTTCAATTAAAGCATGTGTGCCCACAAGCACGTGAATTTGACCTTCAGACAGTTTTTTAAATAACGCTTGTCGGGTTTTTGTTGGCGTTGAACCCGTAAGTATATCTGTATGTATTTGCAGTGGACTTAAAAGTGCCGAAATGCTATTAAAATGCTGCTGTGCTAAAATTTCAGTGGGCACCATGATACAGGTTTGGTATGAATTGGCATGCGCAATAATTGCTGCCATTACTGCAACTATAGTTTTTCCACTTCCCACATCACCTTGTAACAAACGGTTCATAGGTGTGTCTAATTTTAAATCATTATGTATTTCTTTAATTGCACGCTTTTGAGCTGTAGTTAATTCAAATCCCAATGTGTTATAAAATTGTGAAAATAAATGTCCAATAGCTGGCATAGGGTATGCCGGTTTAAGAAATTTAGCCTTGGTTTTAATGCGTAAAACTCGTAATTGCAATGCTAATAATTCTTCTGCTTTTAGTCGTAAACGCGCCGCTTCAAGGTCTTGCTGATGTTTAGGAAAATGAATTTGTAAGAGTGCCTGATATCTGGAAACACATTGCAAACGCTGGCAAATGGCAGCGGGAAAAGGATCGGGCCATGTTGCATCCATACCCTGCAATACCTGACGAATTAAACGCTTTATGCCGTTTGAATCTAAACCCTTGGTTTTTAAAGACTCTGTACTTGAATAAACGGGATCGAAATGTTCCCCTTGAAACGCCTTTAGCTCATCGGCTATCGTTAGCTCCGGATGTGCCATACTTAATTGGTTTTTAAAGCGATTGGGTTTACCAAAAACAATCCACGCAGTGCCTATTTTTAAGCGTTGCTCCATCCACTTAATGCCTTTAAACCATATTAATTCCATAGAACCCGTGGAGTCTGTTAATTCAGCATGTAATCGCTTTTTAGCCCCTGTTCCGTGTATTCGTAAACCGGTTATTTTACCACGTGTTTGTACAAATTCATCACGTTGTTCAAGCTCTGAAATAGTATAAAATAAGGTTCTATCATTATAACGAAATGGAAAATATAATAACAGGTCTTTTACGGTTTCTAATTGTAATTCTTTTTTTAACCATTCCGCACGTTGCGGGCCAACACCTTTCACGTAAATTAATGGAGTTTGCCATTGCATAGTTAAAGTTACAATTCCTATTTTTACATAAACCGCTATATGCGAAATTGTAGTGTTGTATTTTTTTGCCTTTTCTGTACGTTATGTTTGTGCCAAACGCAATCTTTTGACAGTATTTTTAATTTAAAAGCCCAACATCCGGTTTATGAAATTCATGTACCCACTGAATACACATTATTTAACGATCAGTTAATTCGAATTGACGGTCTGTATTGGGCTAGCAGATTTACCTGCCTAAGTATGGGAACCGGAGTGCAGTGGATAAATAAAGCATTTCCAATGGAAAAAGTTAGTAGGCCATATGGTTTAATTGCACATTTTTTATACACAGAAATTCAATTATACAATCAAAACCGTTGGAATGTAGGATTACGTTATATGTTAGGTTATGGCTGGAACCCAAATTACATGCGAATTCGCGACATTTCGTTTAATCAAATTTTTAAAAATCCATTTTTTGTATTTTACGAACCCGGTGCCAGTGTTCAATATCAAGTTAATACCTGGCTTGGATTACAAAATGATTTTATATTTCGATTTTGTTTAAATTCAAATGCTGAACTTAACAGAAATATGAGTCAACCAGCTTGGATACTGACTTTTAATATCAATTACAGTAAATTATTTAAACTAAAATTATAAAATCAGCCCACGTGTAAAACTTCCAAAACACGAAATTCATCTTGAACACCGTGGTCGTGAACGTGCAGCGGAATGATACCGATTTTACGAATTTGATCGCGCGTTAATGGTTTGTTTAAAATCCATTCGTCTTGTTGTACAATTAAGTCAATGTCTTTACCGGCAAAAACCTGATTGATTTGTTTTTGGGTTAAATGCAATAATGCAGGGAGCTCATCTTCAGTTTCTGGAAATAATACGGTACCCTTAATTACTAATTTTGGAATATCCGGTTTGTACTGTAGCATTAAGCCTTCAATACCTCCTAAAGTGATAGTTGTAAAGCCGGTGAGATGAATAGTGTTCATTTACATTGCAAAAATACAAAAAAAATCACACCTCAACCGATGAAATTGAAAATCTAAATGTAGTACCTACACCCAAAACACTTTGTACCTCAATTGATTTTTGATGGGCTTCCAATATATGTTTTACTATGGACAAGCCTAATCCGGTACCTCCTTGGGCTCTGCTTCTGCCTTTATCTACCCTGTAAAAGCGCTCAAATATACGTGGCAAATGTTCAGGATCAATACCCAAGCCATTGTCTGATACTTCAACTACAACATCGTCTTTAAGTGTTGAAATTAAAATAGTGGTTTGACCTTCAACTTTACCATATTTAATACTGTTGGAAATTAAATTTACCAGAACCTGGCGTATTCTAAATGGATCGGCAAAAACCAAAATTGGTTTATCATATTTTTTAGCAAGCGTTAAACGGTAAGTTTTTTTTGAAGCTTCAAATTCAAGGCTATTAAAAATGTCTTTTACAAGTTGTGCAATATCAAATTGTTCTTTGTCTAAAATTAAGGTGCCACTTTCAAGCTGAGTAATGGTTTCTAAATCGTCAATAATATGTATTAAACGTTCAATGCTGGCTTCGGCACGTTTTAAAAAATTAACATTTACCTCAGGGTCACTGAGTCCACCATGCAATAAGGTATCTATGTACCCCTGTACATTAAAAACGGGGGTTTTAAGCTCGTGTGAAACATTTCCAAGATACTGTTTGCGGTAACTATCAATATGATCGTGGTTTTGACGTTCTTTTTCACGCATTTCAATCATTTGATGTACACGCTCATTTAATGTTTTAAATCCATCTTCATCTTCCAGCTGATCTGAAATTTTTGGAATTTCATGCGGAAATAAACGCAGGCGAATGGCCTCATTAAGTTTTAAAAAATGACGGGTTAAAAAAATATGGTAAAAATAATATAGTGCTAATACGGACAAAACAAAAAAAACAAATCCGCTTAAAATAAATACAGTAGCTTGTAATGGAATGGAAAATAGTAAAAAGAATATAATCAATCCTAATACACTGAGCAGGGAAACAATAACCGTAAGCGCAAGTATTTTTGAATTTATATTGGGCGATTTTTCCATGCCCAAGTATATGTATTAATCTACTAAAACTGAAACTTTACCCGTTAAAACTTCAACAACGCCACCACTAATTTGTATTTGATGTGCGCGATTTTCACTATCAACTATAGTAATTTCACCTTTACCTAAATTAGAAATTAAAGGTGCGTGATGATCTAATACTCCAAAACGTCCCTCCGAGCCAGGAAACTCAACAGATTTTACGGTACCCTCAAA
>Ga0078894_10000377_pt1 | contig 30648 bp, 28 predicted proteins | sample LauGreSu1BDMLBSD_2_FD_67506 | JGI IMG/M metagenome (GOLD analysis project Ga0078894, IMG submission 67506) | Freshwater lake microbial communities from Lake Michigan, USA - Su13.BD.MLB.SD (version 4) (version 4) | ecosystem: Environmental > Aquatic > Freshwater > Lake | place: Lake Michigan... | reverse complement strand
AGAACAGAAACTGAAGCAGGCGCATTCAGAATTTTTTCTGATTTTTTCGAAGCAGATACCACTACTTCATTTAGTTGCTTTGAATTAGAACCTATAGATGGGCTGTAGGTCATTGCAGTTTCTGAACCATCAACAGTAGTTTCTGTAGAACCAGATCCTACAGAGCGCACCATGATACTAGCAGGAATTCTTTTGGCTGGAACTATAATTGAGTAAGAACCATCCGATTTAGTTTTAACTGCATTGGTAGTACCTTTTTCAATGACGAGCGCTCCTGAGATTGCATTGCCATTTCCATCGGTTACCACACCCGATACAGTTACATCTTGAGCCATCGCCACCATCGAAATGGTAATTGTAGCTATAAAAGTAAGTAATTTTTTTAACATAATTATAAGATTTAGTGAAGCAAATATAATCTAATTTAATAATTAAGAAAGAATAAATTACAATGAATACTTTTGGAGGTATTACATAAAATTTAAATAGCTAGAAATGATAATTGAAGTTGATAAACTAAGATTTGACCTGTGCACTCCAATCGATATATCAATCGGAATGCATAGTGGATTCGGACAGGTCAATGCCTGGTATGCACCCCCATTTAGAATCTCGCCAGTAAAAATGGGAGACTTTGTAGGATCTACCAAACTAGGAGGTGTAGTTAATTTTATGAATTTTCAATGCAATCCGCATGGAAATGGCACGCATACGGAATGCGTGGGACATATAGCCAAGGAGGACTATTATGTAAATGAATGCATTCAGGAATACTTTTATCTAGGCGAAGTTGTTTCTGTTTATCCTACCCTACTAGAAAATGGAGATAAGCTCATTGATGCACAGCATATAGAACCCATGGTGTCTTATGCTAAAGAAGCGAAGGGATTGCTGCTAAGAACTCTGCCTAATGATGAAACTAAAAAAGAGCGGCAATATACAGAGACTAATCCCCCCTATATAACTCCAGAGGCTATGCGTATGATAGTAAGTCTAGGATATGAACATGTCATGATAGATACCCCTAGCGTAGATAGGGAGGTAGATGAGGGCAAACTAGCTTGTCACCATATATTTTGGAATTATCCTGAAAATCCCCAGAAGCAACGTTCTATCACAGAGCTTATCTATATACCTGATGATGTCAAAGATGGACTATATCTCATCCAGAATCAAATAGTCAATATAAGAATGGATGCAGTACCGAGTAGACCAATTCTATATAAAGCGCTCTTATAAAAATAGGCATAAAAAAACCAGCCCTAAGGCTGGTCATTTCAAAAAACTTTATATATAACTCAGTATACTATTAAAATTTTGTGATCCAGTCTATGCTACTCTTTTTACGTTTACAGCATTCAGACCTTTTTTTCCTTGTTGAACATCAAAAGTAACTTCATCCTTTTCTTGTATCTCGTGGATAAGACCAGATACGTGTACGAAATACTCTTCATTTGAGTCAACATCTTTAATAAAACCAAAACCTTTGGTGGAATTAAAGAATTTTACGATTCCTTTTTTCATTGTTGTAATTTAAAATAAAGAACAAAAGTACAATTATTAAAATAAACAATGTGTAAAAATCAACTAATCATGAGAAACTTAATAATAAAATGGCTTAAACCTTTAAATCAGCAGAAGAAAATGCCAAAGGAAGAAGGGTCTCAATGCCCTGGAAACAATATATATCAGCATTACCTGCTAGCAGATAGTCAAATTTTTTGTGCATTCGGGTCTCATACTCTTTAAATGATTGTCGACAAAAGCCACACGGCGAAGCAGGTGTATCAATAGGCACATGAATTGCCACCTTATTTATTTTGAGCCCTGGGTATTGAGAGGCTACAGCTGCCAATGCAGCCCCTTCTGCACAGAGGCAAATTGGATACGATGCATTTTCTTGATTGGCCCCTAGCACTATTTGCCCATTATCAAGTCTGATGGCACAACCTACTTTAAATTTAGAATAAGGAGAATGGGAGAGTTCTAAAGCATTTTTACTAGCCAAAACTAGCTCTTTATCGTCTATGCTCAATTCCTCAAATAAGTATTGAGTGAGTTCAATTTGTATTTCTATCTTATTCAATTATTTATATTTCTCACAAATAAATGAAAAAAACAACTAATATTCTTTAAAAATTTTTGTGCTATGGTAAAATAGTTTGATTTTTGTTTATTAATGACAAAAACAACTATCTTGAATGCTAGATAAGAATTTATTTCTTGGGTACTTTCTCCTTCTGAGTTCTCTGCTTTTTTCTCAAAAAGGCATGGAGATCCAAATAAGTGCGAAAAAAGTAGAGGCAGGCGAGCCACTCATGGTCGTTTATGCACTTTCTAACTACAATGAAAGAGGAATGATGAGAAAAGGTTTTGAACCCTTTGAGCTTATAGGTGGCCCCCAGGTATCCCGCAGTATGAATACCAGTTATATTAATGGGACTATGACTAGCTCACAAACCAATTCATACTCCATATACCTATCATGCAAAAAACTAGGGAAATTTCAGGTGCCCAAGCAGAGCTTTCAGCTATCTGATGGCACTGCTATAGAAGCACAGGCTATAGAAATAGAGGTGGTAAAACCTGGTAGTCTGCCAAGGCAAGCTCAGCAGCGTCAACCAGATCCATTTGATCCATTTGCAGCCTTTAATGATCCATTTGATCCATTTGCAGGGCAATCACCTGCTGGAAGAGCCCAGCAGCAAAATCCCGCAGCACCAAATAGTGCATTTAAAGATGAAAAGGAAATTAATTTATCAAAGGATATATTTGCGAGAATTCATGTAGACAAGAATAAGGTCTATATAGGCGAGCCTGTAAAAGCAAGTATAAAAATTTATACATCATTAAATAGTAAAGGATTTGATGCAGAGAAAGTGCCAAACTTTAATGGATTTTGGACTCAAGACTTACCTCTGTCAGATAAGCTAGAAATGAAACGTGAAGTGATTAATGGCAAGGAATTCGTGAGTGTAGAAATTAAGAAGATACTTCTATACCCTACGAAGGCAGGCACATTAGAAATCACACCTCTCAAGATGAAAACCATAGCTTTAGTCCCTGTAATGAGACAGAAGCAAACTACCAATAGGCAACCAGGATCTCTCATGGAGGCTATCATGATGTCCATGGGTATGTCGATGAATACTATGGGGGTCGAATTCAAAGAAATACCTTATTCTTTCTCCTCAGGATCCGAAAAAATAACAGTTTTGCCTCTACCCGCAGACGCTCCAGCCTCCTTTACTGGTGGTGTAGGTAAATTTTCTTTTAATGCCTACACTGATAAAAAAGAATTGAAAACCGATGAAGCGCTCAAATATCGCATAGAATTATCAGGATCTGGAAACTTACCGTTAATAGAAGCTCCAAAAAATATATGGGACGAAACTATAGAGGTCTATGACCCTATTCTCAAAGAGAATTATAATGTTCAGCCTACCATCTCAGGAACTAAGATATGGAACTTTGTAGCTGTACCTCATGCCCCTGGGAGCTATACAACCCCTCATTTAGAGTTTTCTTATTTCGATTTAGCGCAGAAAAAATATGTAACTTTAACAGCCCCATCTACGTCACTTACTATCACAGGAAAGCCAACAAAGGATAAAGAAAAAGGAAAAAAATATGGGGAATTTAACTATGCTAAACAGAAAATCAAGGAGTCTAGTCACTATTCGATGGATTCCGACCTTCCCAATTCGGCGTTTTATGGTCTGGGCGTTTTGCCACTTCTTATGGCATTAGGCCTAGGATTTCTGCCTAAGTATGAGCGAAAAGAGGAGCGATTTATCTCTGGCAAGAAAATATCCGAGCGCGTCATTCAGCAGATGAAGCAAGCAGAAATATATCTTAAAGAAAATAAGAAGGAGCCATTCTACCAAGAATTAACGCGCACCTACTGGAACTATCTGAGCCACAAATTCAAACTAGAAACGTCTAACCTTAGTCGAATTAATATAGCAGAAAAGCTAAGGGAAAAAGGAGTAAGTTTCGAACTCATCACTAAGATGATAAACCTCATAGACCGAAGTGAAATGGGACTCTATACCTCCTATGGATCTCAGGCGATGCAAGAACTATATGACGATAGCCTCAATATACTCAATGATATAGATAAGCAAATAGTTTAAGGTATAAATATCAAAAGATATGCGATATATAATTTCATTACTAATCATCTTATCCATTCAGTCCACATCTGCTCAGTATGCAGATAAAGCTATAGATGCCTATAAAAAAGCAGACTATCCTGCAGCTATTGTGCTCTGGGAAAAAGAACTAAAAACAAAAAACTGTAATAAAGAACAAGCCTATTGTCTTCTAGGAAACGCTTATTTTAAAAATAAAAACTTTGCTCATGCTGTAGCGAATTATGAAAAATCCTTACGCGAAAATTACAACCAAGAAGACGTTAAATTTAACATTAAAGTTGTAAGAGCTAAACTAGGCCTAGATACTGAAAATAAAATATTATTTACCAACGACTACCTTCGTAAAGTTAGTTTTCTTTTATCAGAATTTATACTTAAACTGCTTATCATAATTTTATCTTGTCTACTTTTAGCCTATAATATTTATCAATTTTTTAAAGGGGATTTGAAGTTTGGTTTTCTTAAAAACTATCTCTTTGCCTTTACACTTGTTCTGCTATGCCTGTACTTTTTACAGGAAAAATTTAGGCAGGAAAAGGGATTTGCAATTATTTCTATAGAATCTACAGGATATGAGAATATGAATCTTAAAGGCGAGTCTAAAGCACTACGGGTAGGCGAAATGGTGAAAGTTTTGGATGAAATTGGCGTAACGATACAAATAGAAACGGAAGCTAATAAGCACTATTGGATTCAAAAGTCAAATGTAATTTATATTTAGCATTTTGATTTCATTAAGAGAATTTAAACGATTTCTTAGAGTACTAAATATTCGCAAATTACGAAATTTTTTCCTCTCCTATTTTTCCTATTATTTCTCTCTATTTCTAAAAAAAACCAATTATATTGCATAGGCCATTCACTTTGAGCTTTGAGCCTACGACCAAATGTAATTTATCCTGTCCTGAATATCCTAGTGGTTTAAAAAATTTTACTGGTCTCACAGGCAATGCATTGTTGCAAGATTATGAAACGATGCTAGAAAAAGTAAAAGACCATTTGATTTTTATCTATCTCTATTTCCAAGGAGAGCAGTTTATTCATAAAGATTTTACGGCAATGATTCGCCTTGCAAAAAAGTATCATCTATACACGATAACCAGCACCAATACTCACTACTTGACGCCTGCGAAATGCGACGAATCTATCTTCGGCGGACTAGATAGAATGCTCATTTCGATAGATGGCAGCACACAAGAAGTCTATGAACAATATCGTAAAGATGGAACGCTGGCTAAGGTCATCGAAGGAACTAAAAATCTGGTAGATGCTCGAAATAGATTAAGGACAACTAATCCAGAGATAATATTTCAAATGCTAGTAGTGAAGCCCAACGAACATCAGATTGAGGAGGTACATAAACTTGCTAATGAACTAGGAGTAGATAAAGTGATATTGAAAACCGCTCAGATATACGACTTTCAAAATGGAAGCGACTTAATTCCTACTAATGATAAATATTCGAGATATAAAAAAAAGTCATGGACATTGGATAATTAAAAACGAACTTAAAAACCAATATTGGAAATTGTGGCATTCGGCGGTTTCTACATGGGCAATCTCTTAGAGAATGATCTCGATACCATCTGGCATAATCAGGCTTATATGCAATCCAGAAAATCAATTCTTAAATCTCGAAAGGAAATAGATATCTGAAAAAACTGTAGTGAAGGAACTAAGGTTTGGGAGACAGTTTAAAATTTTTTTCTTTAAATTGAAAATTTTTATCCCACTAATTTAAATTAGATGTTTTATATTAGCCTAAATGTCTAAGACAATAATTCTTATTATGCTTTTTGCCAAATTTGGTTTTGGACAAGAAAATATTATAATTAATTTTCGGCCGTTAACTATAGAAGATTATGATCTTTTTATAAAAGAAGTCCTAGAGCAAAATGGTTATAAGGTTAAGATAAATTATAATGCCGACTCTACCGTGCGAAGTGGGTTAACTCTTGACTATATGATTGCCAATAGGAAATTTGGAGGAGTATTCGACACTATAAGCTTTCAATTATTCAACAACAAAGATCTAGTAAGAAATTATGAGAAGAAACTATCAATTTTTACAATAGGTAAGAAACCTCAAATTATTAATGGTCTTAACGAAGTTTTTAATCAAGTTTTCTCGCATACAAATTCTCTTACCAAAAAGAAATACGGATACTGGAACATACCATTTACTATTTTAAAACTTGATTCATCTTCATATTATATCATAGCCAAAGCACCAGGAATGTATAGCCAAAAGGAAGTTGAAGAAGCATTCTTCAATATGTCTAAGAAATATTTTGAATACTTTTCATATTATTCAAAAAGTATAGGTTATAACTATTCAGCACCAGGCCCTATTGTAACATATCATAGTGCATATATGGTAGGAGGTATTATTACGCGCAATGAAAAAAATGAAATATTAAAAATGGATATTGAACCAAAAATGCTTGATCACCTAATCAAACTAACGGCTCATTTTAAACATTAAAATTTCTTCTAATCCTCCCAATAAACCCTCTGTACACGATTCGAAATAGAGGTTAATATTTCATACGATATAGTATTCGCCTTTGCGGCTAGGTCAGCAGCGGAGATATGCGCACCTATAAGTTCTACCTCATCGCCTTCTTCTATATTTTTACAATCTGTGATATCGACCATAATCATATCCATGCAGATATTACCTATGGTTGGCGCAAATTGTCCTTTGATATAGACCTGTGCTACACCATTTCCAAAATCTCTAAAATAGCCATCAGCATAGCCTACATTTATAACGCCAATGCGAGTATCTCGCGACGTCTGACCTTTTCTAGAATAACCCACCGTATCGCCAGCAGAAACAATTTTTATCTGGGCTATACGGGAGATGAGGGAAATAGCATTTTGCAGTTGAGATTGGAGAATACCTGTGCTATCAAAACCAAACAAACCTATCCCCAGGCGAACCATATCCAGTTGATGCGAAGCATGTCTGATAATACCCCCCGTATTGAGGACATGTTTCTTGATTTTATAACCTAATGCATTTTCTACCTGAAGAGCTAAACTTTGAAACCTACCGAACTGCTCCTCTGTAAAGGTATCTAATAGAATATCATCGCTTGCCGCTAAATGAGTCATGAGATAATGCACATGAATCCAATCATTAGACTTTAAAAGTTCTATAACCTCAGGCAGTTCCGTTTCAGTGACTCCTAATCGATGCATCCCAGTCTCTAATTTGAGATGAATATTTATCTCTGGTTTCTCGGATTCGTTACCCAGTTCATCGATAATTTTTTTTAAGATCCCCAAGCTATATATCTCTGGTTCTAGTTTATAATCAATCAATTTTCTGAATGCATCTACCTCTGGGTTCAGAACCATTATAGGTTTTTGAATGCCCACATTTCGAAGCTCTATACCTTCATCGGTATAGGCTACAGCATAGTAATCTACTTTCTGATTTTCAAGCTGCTTGGCTACTTCTGTGCTACCTAGACCATAGCCCGATGCTTTTAGCATGAGCATCACCTTAGTATCCTTATTTAGATTTCTGGTACATACAGTCAAATTATTCTTAAGGGCATTTAGGTGGACTTTTAGATAGGTAGTATGTGTTTTCTTGCGATACTGCTGCACTATTTTCTCAAGCTGAAATGTTCGAGCTCCTTTTACCAATAATATCTCTCTACTAAATGCCATTGGCTGCTGCTTCAAAAGGAACTCCTCTGTAGTGGAATAGAAGGATACATTATCTGCATTGACCTGGGAAAAAAGGTGTTTATGACTCTGATAAGAAGATCCTATAAAAACCAAATGGCTAAACTTTTTGCCATGCAATGTTTCGGCTATTAGCTCCATGGTTTTTGGGCTCGTATCTTCTATTTCAGAGAGAATGATAGACTTCTTAGCAATAGAAGATTGAGAAAAAAGGTATTGCACAGCTATTGCCAAAGATTCTATATCGGCATTATAGGTATCATTGATTAAGGTTATGTCTTGGAGCCCTTCGATAAGCTCAAGGCGCATCTCCAACTGTGACAAATCTGAAAATCTTGGAATATAATTTTCTAATGATTCCCCGAGTATGAGTATAGTCACCGCGCAGTTAATCATATTTTCTACATAAGCATTATCCGTATGCTTTAGAGCTAGGTGATAGTCCTTGGAGCCTTGGCTAAGACAAATTAACTTCTTTTCAATATCCAATTTAACCTTGATATCTGACTTTTCATCGATCCCCCACCGAATCAATTTCAATGCTGGATTTTTTTGAATTAGTTCTTTAAATGCATTAGCGTATTCTAAAATGAGATCTTGTTTAACAATGAGTTGTTTTGCGTGATAGAATAGCTTCAATTTTTCATTTAATTTAGCTTCTTTATCTTTAAAATTTAGCTGATGCGCATCTCCTAGATTAGTCAAAATACCAATGTCTGGCCGTATAATCTTCTCAATAAGGGTCATTTCATTTGGCTTAGATATCCCTGCTTCAAATATGGCTAATTCGTGCTTATCATTTAATTCCCATACAGAGAGAGGAACTCCTATCTGAGAGTTATAGCTCTTAGGACTTTTACAAATGGAATACGTTGCAGTTAATAACTGAGATAGCCATTCTTTTATAATGGTCTTTCCATTAGAGCCTGTAATACCGATAACTGGCAGCTTATACTCACTTCTCTTAACGGCTACTATATCTTGCCAAGCAGATAGGGGGTCATCTACAAAGAAAAAGTAAGCATTATGATAACTCCATTGTCCTTCATATTTTTTCTGAACTAGAAAGACTCGCACACCGCGTTCGTATAATTCGTCAATAAAACAGCTGCCAGACACTCTCGAACCTTCCAAAGCTATAAATAACGTGCGCTCCGGATAAAAAATAAGCCGACTGTCCACTACAAGTTTATCTAACTCATGTGCTGGAGAATTATCAGGTAGTGTCTGATTCAAAATTAAGGCTAAATCTCGAAGGGTAATGTTCATGTCAGTGCAAAGTTAGGAGATTTTGAATTTATACCCAAATTAATCATTAGAAAAATTAATTGCCAGAACAGCTATAAAACAAACGCCGTAAATAAATAAAGTCGTTGATAAGATAAATAGTGAATTGTATAATGAAGCCTAAGTGAATAACTCATACTTCGAGTTCCAAATATCATTTGTTTCATTTTTTCCTTAGAAAAAACCCAATTAAATAAAGTGATAAAAGAATTTCATCTGACACATTTGTTGGCAAGATAGTAAGCATCTTATGTTCCATAAAATAAAAGGATAAAGCAAATAAATTATAGCCAGTTTTGCATCTTGACTAAAGAATAGAATGGTCAAGATTATAGCTATTAGACTTACAAAGACTTCTACCTTTTTCCTGGTAAAGTTTAATGGCATAAAATTAAATAGTTTTTGACTAATCATCTACTGTAATTTTACTAGCCAACTTCCTAGTTTTGCCTTTATTATCGAAAGCTGAGGTGACTCTTAATTTGGAGTTGTAATTTACGATGATTCCTTCTTCGTCACCTGTGATGACTTTAATCTAATCTTTAGTTTGATGCATCTTAAAAATAGTTGAAGTGACAGTATTTCCGTATAGACAAATACCAGTATTGTAGCCAGTCAATGTGATGTTAAAGTTGCTGACCCCCAGATACTTGGAGATGCTGTGAATCCATTCTGAGCTATCTTAGAAGGAGAGCCTCCTAAAGAATTATCACTCGTTTATATCTTACTGTATGAGACGGAAAATACCAGAAAAGAAATACACGAAGAGAATAAAAATGTTTTTCTCATTACTTTAAAGTTTAGATTACTATTAATACGCCTATAAGAACAATAATTCAGGGAGATTTCTTAAAAATGATCTAAATTTTGATAGAGATCATATATTCTCTAATTTTTGGAGATTCAGATAAAATCATGGTATAGAGTCATTATTCATGATGGTATGGCAAATGATTTAAAATAGCATATCCTCTATATAACTGCTCTAGGAAAATAAGCCGTATCATTTGATGAGAGAAAGTCATAGGGGCCAATGAAATTTTTTCATTAGCGCGCTGATAAACGGATTCATCGAAACCAAAAGAACCTCCAATGATGAAAACGATACGTTTCCTTCCACTGATTTGCTTTTTATTGATAAACTCAGAAAAGTCATAGCTAGATTCAAATGCCTTTCCTCTTTCATCAAGAAGTATAACGAAATCTGAACTCTCCAGATGAGTCAGAATAATTTCTGCATCGATTTTTTTTGATTGCTCTGCCTGCTCGCTTTTTTTCTTAGGTACTAATTCTAGCCATTCATATTCACAGAAATGTTTTATCTTTTGACTATAATGTTGAACTCCTTCTGCTATAAATGCTGGAGCAGATTTGCCGATACCAATAACTTTTATTTTCATGACTATAGTTTTAGTCTAACACCAAAATTGATAACTAAGCCATCTAAAGGGGCCCATACTTCTGTAAACTGAGGAGTATTGTTGGGCGCTGATATGATCCTACCATTAAGCGTTTGTCTGAAGTCAAAAATATTTTCTATATTGCCAAAAAACATCCATCTATCAAGATATCGCTCAGCCATAGCTCCGAAAGTAATATAGTCCTGCGTATAGCTGCCATTAGATAATTTTTGTGAACTTTTATATTCATAATCTACTCCTAATCTCCATTGACTTGGCAGAGAATACAATACATCTCCTTTGATACTATGTCTAGGAGTCAACGTAAATTCAGATTCGATTCCATTCGCTTGTATCTCTGCATCAGTATATGTATATCCTAGGAAAAAAGTAAAGTCATTGACTCCTAATTTAATAAAAGACTCTGCACCTTTGCTTGTCACTATGCCATCTATATTTTCAAAACTCAACGTACTGTTAGGGTTGGTTTTTAATTGTAATGAGTTTGTCAATGCAGTATAAAAGAACATTTGATTGAGCGTAAGGAAACTGTGGTCACTTAGAGGCAGCTTATACCCAATGTCAGCATTAGCACCATAAGATTCTTCCGAACGAGTTTTATCTCGATCTATAGCCAGCACATTTTTATATCCTACTATTTCTGCTTCTTGATTAAATATACTTGCATTTCTATATCCCATTCCACCGCCTATTCTAGTCGTTAGGCGATTAGTCCATTGAATAAGCGCAGAAAGTCTAGGTAATATATAAACCTTATCATTCAGCACATAATCTGCTCTCAAACCACTTTCTATGGACACTTTTTTACTGAGATCGAAAGTATAATTCGTAAATCCACCAATAGTTTTTCTATCTTCGTCTCTAGGGCTCAGATTCACTTGGGCTATTTCAGAGAAATGGTCTGTATAAAAATTAAGCCCTCCTATCAAAACATTTTTATTTTTTTTCTGTGTAAATGAAACCTCGGAAAAAGAGGATGTTTGGTTACCTGCGAACTTATACTCACCTTCTATAAATGAAGGAAAGATTAGTAAATCTCTGTGGAAAAAATTAAAAGAGTTTCTGAAAAATATTGTTTGATTATTATTTAGTTTGTGTTCAAACATAGCCTGACTCGTGACTCGCTGGCTTTCATTTTTTTCTTTATAAAAATTGCTAGGTGTAAAAGTTTCACTTCTCATTAGGGACATATCGCCGCCTTGTCTCGTCTCTTTAGTTAGAGAAGCTGCTATACTCAGCGTATTTTTTGGATTTATATAAAAGACTACTTTCGGATTTAAATTGTACTTTAATAGTTCAGGCAAATCTGAGAATCCATCCCTATCTGCATCATAGGCATTATGTGTATTTCGCTGTGCTAATAGGGTAAATCCTATATTATCCAGGCGACGCGAATTAAACACATTTATATCTATAGCTCCGACTTGTGACATATTTAGATGTAGGATAGTTTCATCGACCATAGGTTCTTTTGATATTAAATTGATCAAACCAGAAATAGCACCGCCTCCATAAAGCGTGGAAGCTCCCCCTTTGATATACTCTACTTGGCGTAAATCAAGGGGTGGAATTTGCATAATACTTAAACTTCCCGAAAATCCTCCATAAAGAGGAAAGCCATCTTTTAAGATCTGAGTATATCGTCCATCTAATCCTTGAATACGTACATTGGCGGTATTAGATGTAGCAGAGGTCTGCTGCACTTGTATCCCTGTACTATGCGATAAAAGATGGGCAACTTTCGACGGATCCATAGTAGTCGCTTCTTCTATTTCTTCTGTTAAAACCTCCACTCGTGTAGGAGTCTTGGCTATACTTCTATTCGATCGTGTTCCCTGTATCACAATCTCATGTGACTCATAGGTCTTTGAATGGAGTGATACGGTGAGCGTTTCATTCTCAGTAATATCCACCTCTTTCTGCACAGGTTCATACCCGAGATAGCTAAAGCTAAATTTATGTTTACCAAGAGGCAATTTCGAGAACTTTGCCAGACCATCTTTCAGAGTATTAGCTTTTAAATTCAAGTCAATAACTATAATATTAGCTCCAATTATTTTCTCTCTGGTTATACTATCTATAATCACTACACTGATATCAGCTTGAGCTGATAATATAGCACTGCATAAGGCCAACTCAACAACTAAAATAAACTTGATAGCTATACTCTTGATCATAGATTGCAAATTATCAACGAAGTTAATAATAATTTTACGACTAATCCTTTTTAGTATTGCAGGTTAAATAAAACCTTATACCATAGATATTCTATAAAAAGTTCCTAGTGCTGAAAAAAGTTATGGTAAAACCGAACAACTGATAAAATTTACACAGAAGACTCTGATAGCACTGGTGGTGAAACCAGTTTAAATATTGGACTACTATCTGGTTTTAAAATCATGACTTCCGCAGAGATAAGTCTTCATTCTGATGAAAATCTTACTTAGTTTTTGTCTAGTAATGCTAATGACACAAATATGGCAGTAAGACTTCATTTTCATGCCAGGTAGGCAAGTCTATAAAAGTAGAAGGTAAAGAAATCTTTAAAGTAACCGAAAAAAAGTGCGACGAAACTGCAAAGCTTTCTACTTATCTTGGAAAGTAGTTATAGATAAATGCTCTTCATAATATTTATGAACTAATAAACTTGTGATTAGATGTAGCCGAATAATTAAGTTGATAGTGCTAATCAAACAGTATAGAGATAATTATTTTTTCTCTTCATAATAGTTTATGAATGATAGTTAAGCTAACTTTGATTGATTATACTATATTCGATTCTTAAATGCCTAATTATGCTAAGAATATTATTTGTTTTTTTTGTTTTTGATTCTTCAACAAGTTTATTGGCACAAGACTCCACTGCTATATATAAGATAGAAAGTGAAGCTGCTCTAAAATTAATAGAAGGACAATCTGATGAAAAGTCCGATTGGCCTCGCAATAAAATATCCGTGTACCCATTTGCTACAAATGATTTTGGATTAGGGTTTCAGATTCAATACGAACGATATATTGCTGATACACATTCTTGGTCGATAATTTTTCCGATTAGCTATCAATACTACGATGTAGAAAATGCGAGCAACTCTATAACTGACGAGACCTTAGCCACATCATATAGCTTTTCGATTTCCCCTGGAATACGAAAGAGTTTTACATTCGACCATTTCGATCTTTATTTAGGCATGAGACTATTTTATGGTATGAGCAAGTCTCTTCATTCTGAAGGATTCACATGGGTTCCAGGTACTTATCGACAATTTACTAGGACTAGGCAGTTTTTTGCTCCACTTTTAGATGGTGGCTTCAATATTTTTATTAGTCCTAAGTTTTCTTTTAACATGGAGGTTAGCGGCGGTATTCAATTGTTTCAGTCGATAAAAGATAATGGGGTTATAAATTCTAGTGATGATTGGCTGCTTACCGGCGGTGGGCTAATTGGCTTTGGGTACAATTTTTAAAGAAAAAAAACCATTATCAAGGATTTATGATAAATGTAGAACATAGTTTATAATTATGCATTAGGAGCCCATTTGGACTCCTTTCAAGCTCTCGCTGTTGGATCCCGCAACTGCGGGACGACCCTCTGATTAATCCCGCACGTGCGGGACTCTAATCAACTGAGCTAATTCTCCCGTCAATACAAAATCTGGATTGATAAGTTTATCAATCAACTTTTTCGTCTTTTGCTTCTTAATAAATTTTTCTAACTTCATTGCTTCTCCTCGTTCCTCTGAAGCCTCAAATACCGCCGCTAATTTCCAATTGTCATACTTGCCGGTATATTTATCCGATTTATTATCATTATGCTGAATAATACGTGACCATGGATCTTCCGAATAACCCGTATAATAATTATCTGCAGTCTCTGAATAAATGATGTATATATAAAACATGATACTGAATTTTAATAAAAAAGGAGCCCTTTTGGACTCCTATCAAGCTCTCGCTGCTGGACTTGAACCAGCGACCCTCTGATTAACAGTCAGATGCTCTAACCAACTGAGCTAAGCGAGAAAATGCTCTTTTTCAAAAGCGAGTGCAAATATAAAGGAATTGGTATATTTGCGAACTTTTTTTTTACAATTAAAACAATTCATTTAAAATGAGCATACTAGTAGTAGGAACTATGGCATATGATGCTATAAAAACTCCTTTTGGACAGACGGATAAGATTATAGGTGGCGCTGCCACGTATATCGCCTATTCAGCATCTTATTTTCATAAACCTATCAATTTGGTATCGATAGTTGGTGGTGATTTTGATTTTCAAGAGATGGAGAATCTAAAAGCTAGAGGTGCTGATGTGACAGGAGTAGAGGTGAAGCAAGATGGGAAGTCCTTCTTTTGGAGTGGAGTATATCACATGGATATGAATACGAGAGATACTTTAGTAACAGACTTGAATGTTTTATTAGAATTCAATCCAATATTACCCGAAGCATATAAAACTAGTGATTACGTACTATTGGGAAATATTGATCCAGACCTTCAAATGAAAGTGATAGATCAGATGTCTTCAAAACCTAAATTAGTCGTATTAGATACGATGAATTTTTGGATGGATATAGCTTTAGATAAATTGAAAGCAGTCATAGCTAAGGTAGATGTGCTAACTATTAATGATAGTGAAGCTAGACAGCTATCTGGCGAATATTCATTGGTCAAAGCAGCAAAGAAAATTTTAGCTTTCGGACCCAAGTACTTAATTATAAAAAAAGGCGAAAACGGAGCATTATTATTTCATGAAAACAACATCTTTTTTGCTCCAGCTTTACCTTTAGAAGAGGTTTTCGACCCGACAGGTGCAGGAGATACTTTTGCAGGTGGCTTTATAGGTTACATAGCTAAGACAGGAGATACTTCGTTTGACAATATGAAACGAGCCATAATTTATGGTTCAGCTATGGCTAGCTTCTGTGTAGAGAAATTCGGAACTGAGAGACTAAAGGAACTAGATATAGAAGAAATACATGATAGAGTAGAAGAATTTGTGAGTTTATCCCAATTCGACATCAGTATTGAAGAGTAAAAATATATCTGCAAGTACGACTATCGCTGCGTTGAAATATACGAAGAGGAAAGTCCGGACAGCACAGAGCGGTCTACTACCTAACGGGTAGGCCTCGCAATTCAAACCTGCGAGAATGGAAAGTGTCACAGAAAATAACCGTCTCATCAATTTATTGATGAGATAAGGGTGAAAACGCGAGGTAAGAGCTCACGATCTGATTGGGCGACCAACCAGAGGGATAAACCCTAGACGCTGAAAGACCAAATATATCTTGTATGAGGCTGCTCGTCTCGCTCCTGAAGATGAAAGTCTAATGGAAATCAAGAAGGGTAGGTCGTTAGATCTCGTCAGTAATGTCGAGACTAGATAAATGATAGTCGTCTGGTCAGAAATGACTGGATTACAGAATCCGGCTTAGGTATTTGCAGATTTTTGTATTTATAACCAAGGTTTAGACACTTTTTTTTCTAAATTTGCTACCTTTAGACTTTATAATTGATTATGTGGGAAGAAAAAAACAACTTATTAACTAAAACTTTTGAATTCAAAGATTTTCAAGAAGCCTTTAGTTTTATGACCAGAGTAGCTTTTCTCTCGGAAGCAATGAATCATCACCCTAACTGGTCAAATGTATATAATAAAGTAACTATAGATCTCACTACGCACGATGCTGGGAATATAGTTACTGAAAAAGATAGAAAATTAGCTGAAGCCATAGACAAAATATAAACACTCTTACGTTAACATGAAGCGATTATTACTTTTAATATTATCATTAATCCTCACGGTGGCTTCTCAGGCCCAGATATCCTATTTCTTATCTAATAAATTCTGGAGACTGAAACAGGCGACTATCAATAGCCAAGAGCACAATCTAGGAGGGAACTCAAATGCTCCTACGCTGCAGTTTAGTGGCGGAAGTATTAGAGGAAATGGCGGTTGCAATGCATATCACACGAAATTTACCATCAATGGAAATTCGCTATATATTGAAAAAGTCATGTCTACTCGTATGGCCTGTAACGAACTTTCCCTCGATGAATCTGAGTATTTTAATGCATTGGCTCAGAGTCATACCATAGAGTATGAAGAAGGCGCTGATGAATTTAGACTTATCAATACGAGCAACGATGTATTGGTCTACTATGCCCAATTTGCGAAGGCTCAAAGTACATATATACCCCCTCCTGCCAGAAGAGAGACAGTGAATAGAACATATAGAGATGAAGTTGAATATATACAACCAAAGCTCTCAAAAAAGCAACAACAAAGAAAGGCCTTATTAGAGAAAAAGCTCAAGAAGAAAAAGCTAACTAAAGCCGAACGCAGAGAGCTTATAGTTTTGCAATCGAAGACAAAAAAAGGAAAGATCTCTAAATTTAAACGTGGGAAATTAGTAAAAGAAAGGAAAGGACATGGTGGTAAGAAAGTGAAATCTAGAAAATCTAAACGTGAAAAAGGGCGAGGGAAAAAAACTAAAGAAAAAGTAGTGAAAAAGAAGACAAACAAAAAAAAGAAGAGAAGATGACCCATGATTGATCCGGCCGCAGAGAGTTTAAACTTTATAGAAGAAATCATTGAAAATGATTTAAAGACAGGAAAATATAAGCAAATTGTTACTCGATTTCCTCCTGAGCCCAATGGATATCTGCATATAGGACATGCGAGTAGCATATGCCTTAATTTCGGTCTGACTAAAAAATTTCCAGGGTATACCAACCTCCGATTTGATGATACAAACCCTTCTACCGAAGAAACAGAATATGTAGACAGTATCAAAGAAGATATTCAGTGGCTTGGATTTGAATGGAAAAATGAGCTTTATGCATCAGATTATTTTAGTCAATTATATGATTTTGCTGTAAGCCTTATTAAAAAAGGACTAGCTTATGTAGATGATAGTACTAGCGAAGAAATAGCCAAACAAAAAGGGACTCCTACCTCTACTGGAACGAACAGTGCTTGCAGAGATAGAACTATCGAAGAAAATCTCGACTTATTTTCTCGTATGAAAAATGGAGAATTTCCGGATGGGAGTAAAACACTTCGTGCTAAAATAGATATGGCACATACGAACATGCTCATGCGAGATCCTATTTTATATCGGATTAAAAAGGCTCACCATCATAGAACTAGGGACGCCTGGTGCATTTATCCTATGTACGATTTTGCGCATGGTCAGAGTGATAGCATAGAGCATATTACACATTCTATCTGTACTATGGAATTTATCCCACATAGAGAATTTTATGATTGGGCCATAGAGAAGTTAGAAATATATCCGAGTCATCAATATGAGTTCGCTAGAAGGAATGTCAACTATACTATTACTTCTAAGCGTAAACTTCTACAACTAGTCCAGGAGAAACACGTAGAATCATGGGATGATCCTCGTATGCCTACCATCAGCGGAATGCGCCGCAGAGGCTATCCTCCTGCTGCAATTCGCAATTTCTGCGATCGAATAGGGATAGGAAAAAGAGAGAATATTGTGGACATTGGCCTCTTGGAATTTTTCGTACGAGAGGAACTAAATAAGTCTGCTGCGCGCGTTATGGCCGTATTAGATCCTATTCAATTGACCATTACGAACTATCCAGATGGAAGTTCAGAAAATCTATCTATTGAAAATAATCCTGAGGATGAAGCTGGCGGACATAGAGAAGTTCCCTTCTCAAATAAGCTATGGATAGAGCGCGAAGACTACAAAGAAGAAATGGATAAGAAGTGGTTTCGATTGGCTCCTGGCGCGATGGTACGTCTTAAAGGCGCCTATATTATAAAGTGTACTGGTTTTAAAAAAAATAATCAAGGAGAACTATCCGAAATCATATGCGAATACATACCTGATTCCAAATCCGGAAATGATACTAGCGGTATCCAAGTAAAGGGAACGATACACTGGGTTTCTCAAGTTCATGCTGCTATGGCAGAAGTGAGGCTCTATGACAGACTTTTTAAAGTAGAGAATCCAGCGAGTGAAGAAGGCGATTTTTTAGATTATATACACCCTGATTCTCTTGAAATACTGAACAAAGTGTATGTAGAACCTTCCTTATTGTCTGCTAAAATTCACTGTCCATTCCAATTTATTCGTAAGGGCTATTTCATTTTAGATAAATCCTCTAACTCCGATAGGCTCGTTTTTAATCGAACGGTGACGCTAAAAGACAACTGGGCAAAGGTTCAGAGGAAGTAGGTTTGCGGCTTTTAGAATAATTTATGAATCGTTTCAGGACAACCTATAAAAGAGATTATTTATCCTTTAACGTATATTTTTTAGCAATGTCCTTAAAAAAAAGGCTGGATATTAATTATGCGAATATATTTTGTTATTCCATAATTCCAAACTTATTCCAGTATTTTGAGCTAAAAGGATAGAATTATAAAATCAAGAAGTTTTGCCATTGATTCCTATTTTTGTAGCCAATATTTATAAAGATATTATGCCCTTCCAATCCTTCGACACTAAAAATCTTACCCTCCAAGAGACACATGGGTTTTTATTGACATCTGTTGCACCTAGACCTATAGCACTTGTAAGCACTGTTGATAAAGATGGAAATGTTAATTTAGCTCCTTTCTCTAATTTCAATGCCTTTTCAACCAATCCTCCTGTTTTAGTTTTTTCTGCTAGCCGCAGCGGACGAACTAGTGAGACCAAGGACACTTATAAAAATATTAAAGAAACTATGGAGTGCTGTATCAGTATAGTAGAATATGCCATGGTACATCAGATTTCCTTTGCTAGTACAGAGTTTCCGAGAGGAGTCAATGAATTTATCAAAGCGGGGTTAACGCCTATTCCTTCAGATTTAGTCAAAGCACCACGCGTAGCGGAGAGTCCCGTGCACTTTGAATGTAAGGTGACCCAAGTAATCGAACTCGGCGATCAAGGTGGATCAGGAAATCTATTTCTCTGCGAAGTCAAGAAAATACACGTCGATGAACGAGTGATGAAAGATGGCAAAATAGATCCTTTACTCATTCATCAAGCGGGAAGATGCGGACTAGGTTACTATGTCAATAATGACCCTGAGCGTATGTATTCCATCGCGCAACCTCAAGCAAAGATAGGTATAGGAGTGGATGCACTTTCAGAAGAAATTCGAAATAGTAGAGTATTGACTGGAAATAACCTAGGTCAATTGGCTCTCAACCAAACTTTGCCAACCACGGAAGAAATAGCTGATTTTAAGGCTACGGAATCATTTAAATACTTAATGAATTTTGAAGGCGAAGAGCGCAAGAATCAGTTCCACAAAGCCGCTAGCGAAATGCTTGGCAATAATAATATACGACTGGCTCTAATTACACTTTATTCCTATTCCTAATGCTAGATAAACTCAAAACCAAATGGGGTGTCAATAATTTGAACCTCTTATTAATCCTGTGCACTTTTGCCATAGGAGGCAGTTTATGCGGATTTTTAGGGAGAAAATTTCTATTGTTAGTTGGACTTGAAAGGGGAAATCTAATTTATTGGATAGGTTATATCCTCGCGATGACCTTATTATGGCCTTTCTGTGTAATCACTATTAGCATATTGACAGGGCAGTTTAGTTTTTTCAAGAATTATTTAAAAAAAGTATTTAAAAAATTTACTGGTAATTAATTAATCCAGAAAAGATTCTAGAAAAAGAGCTAGTAATACTAAGAATTTCATTGACTACCAGAATATTAATTATCCTTGAAATGTTTTCTATAGAATCCATTCATAGCCAAAGCATGGGGCAGACTAATACATGAGACAAATACAAAAAACGTTGTAACCCATCCTGTACTAGAAATATCCACTACGTTTATTCTCATTAAAACTAATAGAATTAAAAACAGAACCAGTGCACCTATAGTCATTGGTAATGCTTTTAAAAATAAAGCTAAATTTTCGCTATGAATCACTTGCCTTAAATGAGACCAAGCAGTAACACTATGCTGCCCTAAAAAATATAATCCAAAGGAAGATAGCAAAGGAAGATAAATACTTAAAATAAGAACCATAATACTGATTGCCATTGGTTGACTTCGATTATAAGCTGCCCAAATAGAAGCTACTATGCCACAACTTAAGGCAAAATACACTCCCTCATTCGTATTTAAAGGAATCCTAAATACTTGCATATTTTCCAGAATTACATTGACCTCGCTTATGTGCCCAAATAATATTATTCCTAGGACTAGGCTACCCCAGAACAAATTTTTAAACTGCCCTGTTAGGTTTGGGAACCATTCTTTCATATCAGTTTGCCCAAAATGTATAGTAGAAAAAATAAGAAATATAATAAGCGAAACATTAGGAAAAAACTGCCATAAAATGAAAAATAAAAAAACTACAGCTAGATAGCTCAGTATATAATTGTAACTTAGTCCAGTATTTAATTTTCCAGTTTCCAATAAATGATCAACTGCTCCATGAGGAATTCCAATACAAAAAAATGCGAGAAAGAAAATACTGTACTCTAAATAAGAATAAAAGGATGAATACACCAACTGAAAAGAGCATAGCCCTAGAGTCACAATTAGAAGAATGATAGGGGCTTTCAGACTTGAATCTTTTCCCTCTCCAAATATTTTATTTTCTTTTATAGACTCGTGTTTCATTTTACGTCATATGTAAAAGGGTTATAAAAAAAGGGATTCTATTTTTTAAACAGAATCCCTTTCTTAAAAGAATTTAAAAATTATTAATCTTCACTCCTACTTAGGACATAAATAACTAGACCAAATCCTATTTTGTTTATGGCATCAGCTATGTTGTATACAATATCCATGGATTTAACTGCTGCAGCTGGATCAGCTACAAGTTGAATACCAAAAAGTCCTCCAGGAGTTCCTAAGATATAACCTAATGGATATATAGCCCAACCTACTAGTACGAACCATGCAAGAACTCTAGTCGCCTTAGCTACATTAGGACCCGCACTCTGAGCCAATTTAGATACCTCTCCAAACCAAACAAGATATACAATATAGAAATATGCAGCTCCTGAGACAACACCCCAGAATACACTACTACCTCTGTAAACAGTCTCACCTAAATATCCAGTCACTAACATTACAATAGATGCAAGAATTAACTTCCATAAAAGACTTAACTTCGCTCCTGCTTTTTTTGTGATTAAATAAAACTCGACACACATCAATGGCACAGTTAGTGTCCAATCTACATATCTAAAGAATGTAGGAGAATCTCCAGTCTCTAAATTGTACCCACGCATATAATAATAATGCACAGCTGCAATAAATGTAATAAGACCTGAAACTAGGACGGATGTACGCCACTTTTCGGAGGTACTGTTTACTTCAAAGAAGAAAAAAACTGATGCGGCCATCATAGCCATTGTTCCGATGAAAAAGGTAAAGGCGACATAGTTATCGCTTGCAATTTTTAAATGTTCCATTTTTTTATTTATTTTTTTCCTACTCTAGTGGCTTTTCGGATTACGCCTTGTTCTTTTAATTAAGTTCTTAAATTTATTAGTTTCACTTATACTAAAACATATTAAACTTAGAAAAAAACTCTACTTTGAAAATCTATCAGTGCACTTGATAAACTTTTAAGTAGAATAATTATATGCAAAGCTATGGTTTAAGATCCATATATTTTATAACATATAATAATAAATTAACTAAATATATATTAATAAATTATATTAAACTAAGTTAATAATACTAACACTTTGTAGAAATATTCTTCCTGATTTTGCTTAAAAATTCAGGGGTTATTCCCAGATAGGAAGCGATATGCGTATTTGGGATTCGACTAGCTAACTTTGGGAACTCATTTAAAAACTCCTGATACCGATCTTCAGCTTTTATACTTATATTCTGTATAATTCTCTTCTCAAGCTGTATATATTCATTTTCAATGATTACTCTGAAAATTCTGTCGAATTTTGGAAACTTACTAAATAGCTCTAGAAGACTCAACCTTTCGATTTGGAGTATTTTAGCTGGCTCCATAGACTCTATATATATTGCACTTGGTTTGGCAGAATGAAAACTATCTAAGTCAACTATCAACTGATTTTCTGTAGCAAATTTTAAATTATTTTCTGTTCCATTTAAATGAATAGCATATGATCTCGTAATACCCTCTAAGATAAATGTATAATGATTGCAGATATCGTGTTTTTGTAATATATAATGATTTTTTTTAATTGATCTACTTACGACAATCTTAGACAATGCATTCTTCTCAGCATCATTTAACGGAAGGTAATTGTTAAAAAAAGAAATTAAATTATCCATATCGAAGGTTCATATTAATCAGTGGATTGGCAATTTACTATTTGTGCAATGCAAGAAACTATTGGCAAATTTCCCAAATTAAATAGGAATCATCTAAGAGCTGCTCTATTCGAGGGTTAGAATCAAAATAAAACTTCATAGTTCTAGTTTGTTCAGAAAACATAGGTTCATCATTGATAGAAATACCAATGTCATTCAAGGTATTCAGAAAGTCAAAAATTGTGTCTTCGTCTTCATCTTTTAATAACTGCTCTGAGTTTTTAAATATCAGTCTAAATTTCTTCTCCTTGAGCCAACTGAGGTCTGTCATAGAATCAAAAAGAGCATCTAGATTGTTCCCGAAATCTCCTCCAAAAAGTAGTTCTTTATTGAGTTTGATATAGAGCTTATTCAGAGTGGGAAACAGGCTGCTGTCTAGCTCTAAGTGCAGAGACGAAGAAGAGACAGAAGGAAGATTTTTTTCATCAGCATAAATGAAGAAAAGTATATCTTGATTCATTGTATATGTAAATTGTTATTTATTTAATTTAATGAAAGATTTATAATGATCTGAAGTAAAGTAGACGTCGTTCTTATTCGATGTCACTAACCTCTCTGCTCCCCTATTTTTTCTAGATTCTCTAGGGTGAACATCCCATTCTCGGTATTGATATTTTTCACCATTAGTGTTTGCATTAGGAAGAAGACCTTCTCTATTTCTAAATATTTTGCCCCCCACATAGCCATCGGGTGCTTGATTATGCTCAAAAATATATTCTAAAGTCTCTAGAACATATAGAGGGACATCAATGGTTGTTTTCGGAGCATTGAGTTCCTCTCCAGTTACTTTTTGAGCAGAAGCACTCAAGTTAGATTCTACTGATAGCCTATCTTCTATCTGGATAGATCTGGTGTGCGTGAGATAGCTAAGTGCCCAACCTATAAGAAATGAAGCAAGAAGAGAACCCCAAAACTTCCTACTTGCTATTTGCATTTAAAATTCATTTTAACAAAAATAAGAATACTATTTTTTTTAGAGAACTAATTTTTCAATTTTTTTCCGATTGGTTGATACTTTCGGGTAAATACTAACTTATTCTCGCTGCTAGACTTCTCATGAAAGCTATATCTTTCGTAGTCGAAGTCTCTGATGTCCTCTATCTTTTTTACCTTATGGTCTATAATATATCGTGCCATTAGGCCTCTAGCCTTTTTAGAGAAAAATGAAATATTTTTCAATTCTTTTTTGTCCTCCTCTAAAAAGTCAAACTGCAGAATAGGTTTCTTGATTTCCTTGACATTAATCACTTTGAAATACTCATGTGACGCCAAATTAAGTAGGTGCGAGGAATCATTTAAATCGGTATTGATAGATTTAGTCACTTTCTCTGACCAATATGAATAGAGATTTTTATGCTTTCCAATACTGATCTTAGTGCCCATCTCGAGCCGATAGGGCTCTATGAGATCAAAAGGATTCAATATGCCATAGAGACCAGAGAGAATACGAACTATTTTTTCAGTATGCTCAAATTGCTTCTTAGTAAGACTGTATGCATCAAATCCAGTGTAAACCTCCCCATCAAATGTGAAAATAGCCTGTCTGGTATTAGCCAAACTGTCCTTAGTCCCTAGGGCTTGATAACGCTGATAATTGAGCTCTGCCAGTTTATCGCTTAGCCCAAAGACTTCAGCTATCTGATTTGCCTTCCATTTTTTCAGTTGACTTACTATTGGTTTTTTATCTCCGTCTAAAATTGGCTGACCAGCTAAAGCACAATTTATAGACTTTTTTAATTCTAGAGACTTTGCTGGCGATAATACAAGTAGCATTGTTTAGTTATAAGTTTTAAGTAAATAGTTATAAAATCTAACATAAGAATTAACCTAGAATAAGCACTTTTTTCTTTATACTTATCAATTTATTCTCTCTACTAAACCGCCACGTCAAATTCGCGCAGTGCTTGATTAAGTGAAGTTTTTTTATCAGTAGAAGTTGTTCGTTTTCCGATGATTAAAGCACAGGGTACGTGGTAAACTCCAGCATTAAATTGCTTAGGAAGCGTGCCGGGAATTACGACACTTCTTGCGGGCACTACTCCTTTATATTCTATCGGTTCTGGCCCTGATACATCTATGATTTTAGTGCTAGCCGTGAGAACGACATTGGCGCCTAAGACAGCTTCTTCTTCTACCCTCACTCCTTCTACTACGATGCATCTACTTCCTAGGAATGCTCCATCTTCGATAATAACTGGTGCAGCCTGTGGTGGCTCTAAAACGCCCCCTATACCTACTCCTCCACTCAGATGTACATGCTTTCCTATCTGTGCGCATGAACCCACCGTGGCCCATGTATCTACCATAGTACCTTCATCTACATAGGCCCCTATGTTCACATATGAAGGCATCAATACGACTCCCTTCTGGATAAAGCTACCATAGCGAGCTACAGCATGTGGCACTACACGCACCCCACGTTTAGCATAATTTTTTTTCAGTGGTATCTTGTCGTAAAACTCCATAGGTCCCACTTCAAATGTCTCCATATCTCTGCTAGGAAAATAGAGCAATATCGCTTTTTTCACCCAGTCATTGACCACCCACAATCCATTAATTTTTTCTGCTACACGTAGCTGTCCTTTATCGATTTGTTCTATGATATCAAAAACAAGTTGCTTATGATTTTCTAATAAGGAACGATCTTCCCAGATGGCTTCTATTTGATTTTTATATTCTTGCATGAGGTAAAAATAAGAGGTATTTTATTAACTATGGTTTGAAAATGATAAGATTTATTTTAAATCAGCATTAATCCACCTCTGCTCTCATAAATATGGCTAAATGTCCTGTTGAATACCTCTTAATGGAGCCTTTAATATTCCATATAGGAAAGACAATATCAAACCTGCCATGAAAATGATAGGTCTCGCAATCCCGACTAACTTTTTGATCCCAATGATCGATCTGCTCAAAAGCCCAGCGAGTATAAATATTCGCATGCTGTACAATGCTGATAAATCAGATCGGCTAGGATTTAAGAATTACATAAATCGCGAGAAGGAGGCTATGATATAGCTCACATTTAGCCATGAATATAGAAAATATTTATATAATTTCGAATATTTGATTAGCCTTATCCATAAAGGTTTCTCCTGATCTGACTTAATTGTACTAAACAATAGTAGTTTTTTTTGGCTTCTTTATTTTTGCTAATTCCTTGAACAGAATACCTCCAAAGGACAACCCCATTAATAGAAAATTTTCCTTATCATCTATATTAATGGCCATACTAACTTATCGAAGACTTTTTCATAAGCGCCTAAACCAAAAATAGCATAAATTTCATGCTCTAGACAAAACTATCTTAAAAATGGATTTTTAAAACTTATAGGTCAATCCTAGCTTGAAACTACCCACAATAGTACTTTCATTGCGAAGAAGGTGATCCGTAGACACCTTGCCTGCAGTTAGTTCTGTATTGACTGCAAAATGGCGATTGAAGAAGTATCGCATTCCTATTTGACCTCCAAAACCCATGTTAGCACTATCTGGTTCTATTTTCTTGACATTTTCAGTCACTAGCCAATAGTTATAATGACCGCCAAGGTATAAATCCCAGTGCTCATCATAAATTTTCAGGAGATGATTAAGATGGTAGTTCGCATTGAAATGTGCCCCTAATATTCTATACTTCAGAAAGGTCTCATTGGAATATCGATTATTAAATTCTAAACCCAGAGAAATATCTCTGAATAATCCATAATCCAAAGCCAAAAACTGGGGCGCTCCATAATTGGATACTCCAAGACCTAAGGTTGACTGAAACGTTGACTTGACACTATACTGTGCAACAAGTTTGAAATTAAAAAACAAAAAGAGTAAAACAATAATTTTCCTCATAAACTGAAAATGATGCGTAAAGTTAAGGGAATAGGGATGAATTTCTGGAAATTAGTTTTTTACTATGCAAAACAGATGGAGCTAATTTCTTATTTACATAGTTTATATAAGAATAGTAAAGTCCCTTTCTTGACTATGAATATACTATACTAGGAGGTGAAAATTCGGAAAAAATTGATACTCAGACGAAATAGATGACTTCCTATCTAATTAATGTTACTTCGCCCTTTTTAATTACTTTTCTTCTATTTAAATAAACTACCTCTGCGATATATGAATAGGTGCCCGCCATTGCCAAATTTCCTTTGTAAATGCCATCCCATCCGACTATGTGACCTTCATCGGTTTCGAATATTTTTTCTCCCCATCTATTGAAGATACTAACTCTAGCCGAAAGTATGTTATTAGAATAGATTTTAAAAGATTGATTCTCTATCTGCAAACTAGCTGGAGAGAAAGCAGAAGGGATATACAACTCGTTATCGTCTATCACCTTAATGAAAACAGTATCTTGTCTTATGCATTTATTTAGATATTTCAGCGTTAAGACATATTGATTATCTACAAAAGTCGAAGCAATAGGCTGCTCACAATCAGTACAACTAAGTCCTGAACTTTCTTTCCAGAAGACTCGATTCACCCAGGATTTATCTCCTTCTAGCACATCATAGCCGAGCTGAACTATCTCTCCTAATTTAATGGTAGTTGATTTTGGACTCGCATTAAACCTAAAGATTGGTGCAGACTTAATTTTAGCATTTACAAACGTTCGGCAACCTTCATTGTCCCTAATTTGGTAATAATAATTTCCAGAATCCAACTGAGTCCACCTATTCTTAAATCCAAAGGTTTTCCCAGAATCATTACTATAGCTATAAGGCGATGCGCCGCCAGTTCCTGTCACAATAACCTCTCCTTCTATTATTTCAGGACATACTAAATCTTTTGTAGCTATTAATCCACGATCTTGAATAGGCGGATCTATGATGGAATCTTTATATTGAGCACTGCAACCATTAGAATCTATAAGTTTTAAGCTGTAATTTCCACGAATCAAATTTGATATATCCTTAGTTTTGGCTTGATTAGACCAGAAGTATTGATAAGGTTTTACACCATTATTGACATTGATATTGATGGCAGCCTTTGCCATACCAAAACATGGATTTAAAACCTTAGTTCCTACAATCTTTATAGCAGCTGGTTGTGTTAATGTCACCTTCAACGTATCTTTACATCCTATCAAATCTTCTACAGCTACCGTATGAACTCCTGCGGCTAAACCTATAGCTCTATCTCCGTATGCCCCTGAAGGAAACCATCTATACGAATAAGGAAAGTTACCACCTGTAGTAGTTACAAGTATTTCCCCAGTAGGCTGATTATGACAAATAAGATTAGTAGAATCTAAAACCTTAGTGATTATTTTATCAGGCTGTGTCAAATTAAACGAATCTCTATACTTACATCCTTTATTATCTGTAATAGTGAAATAGCTTTTCCCAGCACTCAAGCCTGACGCTGTGCTATCTGTAGTAGTAGTCAAAACAGTAAACGAATAAGGAAATTGACCTCCAGAAGGATAGAATTTCACTCTACCAGAAAAGTCTCTAAAACAAATTAAATTAAACGAATCATAAGTAGCTTTAACTAGATTGGGTTCTTCTGTGACTATAATTTGGGCTGAATCTCTACAATTTAGAATATCAGTGACAGTAAGCCTATAAACGCCAGGGAATAGATTAGTTATAGAGGTCGCTGACGAACCTGTGCTCCAGGCATAAGTGAACGATGGGGTACCCTCTGTGACTAAAGATATCACCTGACCATTTGGTTTCAGGCAGAAAGACTGAATCGAGTCTAACTTAATCTTAGGCAATTTGGTAGTAGGTACCACGAAATTACGAATGATTTCGCATTGTCTGTCATCTGATACTGTCAGGGTGTAGCTCCCCGGTCCTAGGTTGGTAATATAATTTCCTACGTAACCATTGCTCCATGTGTAAACAGGATTTATAGCACGAACTGACATTTTAGTATAAATAGCCCCATTTGGAAGATTACAGGTTGATTGATCGATCCGTGCAGAATCAAAATCGGGCGGTGCTCCCGAAGCTATAAGGTCCGTAAAGGAATCTCTACACCCCAGACTATCGGTTACAGTTAAGGAGTAAATGCCCTGGGATACATTGACAATAGATGTACTCGTAGCGCCAGTATTCCATAGATAATTAAACGGTGGCGTTCCATCAGAAGTGGTTGAGGTGATACTTCCATTGGGTTTATTACAAACTGAATTTACAATACTATAGCTGAGTAGTGGTCTCTTTCTGTCGTCAATAAGAATACTCTGCGTTACCGTGCAATTTCCATTATCACTCAGTGTCAGGGTGTAATTTCCTGCTAGAATGTTAGTCAAATTAGCGGTAGTGGCAGAATTGCTCCAAGCATAAGTTTTAATTGGTGCGCCGCCAGAGACGGTTGAAGTTATGCTGCCATTCGCTTCACCACACTTAGACTTCTGACCTGTTAACGTTAGCAAAAGCATTGGTATACGAGGTAGAAATATACTTATGGAATCTTTACAGGTATTCACATCCGTTACAATTACCTTGTAATTTCCAGAATCTAGTCCAGTCAAATTAGGCGGTCCAGGACTAGTATTCCAAGTAAAATTAAATGGAGCCGTTCCTTGAGCTGTGTTTGCTGTTATCTGACCATTATTAATATTGCAACTAGCATCTTGCTTGGTGATAGAAATTATTGGCTTTGTAGCCATAACCAAAGTTTGAGATTTAGTGAACGTGCATAGATTGTCAGTTACCGTAACTGTATAAGAACCTCCGCCTAGATTGAAAATGCTATCTACTGTAGCACTTGTATTCCAGCTGTAATTGACTGTGCCCACCGTATTATTTGGGATGGCTTTTATTTTACCATTATTGATATTGCATTTAGGATGCTGAAACACTAAATTGATAGAATCCACCCCTATACTATTTAATAGAACCGAATTAGCAGCTGAGCAACCAGTAGCATCTGTCACAGTGAGACTGTAGGCACTGGGCACTATACCACTTATTGTATTAGTATTTCCTCCATTGCTCCAGTTATAAGTAATGGCACCAGTAGCATTAGAGACAACGCTCTGAATACTGCCATTGCCATTCTTACAGGTAGATGGTGTGACATTAAAATTAATGATAGGAAGTCCTTGTTGTATCAAGGTGACCGAATCAATCCAGATACAACCCCTAGTATCTGTGACTGTATACTTATATTTTCCAGGACTGAGGCCAAAAATTGAATCCGAATTCGGAGCAGATGGATTCCAAATATAGGTCTTAGCTCCGGTGCCTCCTGTAGCTCGTAATTTGATAAAACCGTTATTTAAATTACAACTTGGATTTTTTGAAGATTTAGTCGCAATTAAGGTATAAACGGTATCTAGAATAGCTGAATCTGATTTTATACAACCTCTACTATCTGTAACTTTATATACAAATTTGCCGCCATTAATATTCGAGATTGTATTGGTTCCCGCTAGATTATTCCAGAAATGATTAAGCGGCGTGCGTGTGCTAATAACATTGGCAAATATAGAGCCATTATTCAGACCACAGCTCGCTGTATTGGCTATGAGTGAAACAATAGGACCAGCCGTATCACCTAAATTGACAAGCGAAGTGACTAAACATCCCAAACCATCAGTTATAGAAAGGGTATATGTCCCCGCACCTACGTTGCTCACATTCGCGTTAGTGCCCAAGCCTCCATTCCATGAATAGCTATATGGTCCCTGCCCATCTATGACTGTAGTGGATATTGTGCCAATTTTATAAGTACAATTATCATTGACCACGACATGACTTGCACTATGTTTTTTAACGCGCAATAGCTGAATAGTATCTCTTATTTCACAGTTATTAGA
>Ga0078894_10000376_pt1 | contig 30677 bp, 20 predicted proteins | sample LauGreSu1BDMLBSD_2_FD_67506 | JGI IMG/M metagenome (GOLD analysis project Ga0078894, IMG submission 67506) | Freshwater lake microbial communities from Lake Michigan, USA - Su13.BD.MLB.SD (version 4) (version 4) | ecosystem: Environmental > Aquatic > Freshwater > Lake | place: Lake Michigan... | reverse complement strand
GTGTTGTTTTCGCGTTCGTGCACGGGGTTTCCGGGTGCTCACGCATCTGCCTCTGCTGAAACCGGCCCTTCAGGCCTGGTGGGTTGTTTGGGGGGTGTCCGAACCAGGTGCTTACGCACCTGGCTTTGCTGAGATCGGCCCTTCAGGCCTGGTGCGGGCATCGGGGGCCAGGTGCGGGTTTCGGGGCGTGGCGTGGGCCTCAGAGCCTCGTTTTTTTGGTTCGGCTTGCCCGCGTTTGCGATTGAGGCCTGAAGGGCCGTTTTCCAGTAGCTGCGGGCAACGCCCGCGGGACTCGGATCAGAGCTTCGAGAGCTGTTCCTGAATTCACAGCCAATGCATTCGCCGATCATCATTGGCGGATCAGATGGACTTCCCCTGGCCAGCCGAAAACCAGGAATTCCCCGCGACGCAGTGGCGGAATGCCATCGCCAACACCCCACTTCGCGCGTCATGACAAGGTCACTTGCCCGGGCTAAAGCCCACGCTACGGTTTTGTTCTTGCCGGGCAGGAATGCCCGGGCTGCCTTTTCCTATTGTTCCGCAGTCGGTCTGAACGCGTGATCCCCGGGTGCGGGGCTACTGATAAATCACCACCAGAAACACCAGCGCCTCGGCTTTGCCCGGATTGCGAATCTCATGCGGAACATCCGCACGGTAACTGGCCGAATCCGCCCGATTCAGCTCTGTCGTCTCGTTGTCCGAAACCACCACCACTCGCCCCTTCTGTACCGTGAGGAATTCGCGAGTCCCCTGGAAGTGCGGAGCAGAACGCAGGGCTCCGCCAGGATTCAGCAGCACCTCGTAGAACTCCACATCCTTCTCCAGATGCAGTGGCGACAGTGTTCGGATCGAGCAGTTCTGGTCGGAACGAAAAATGTGGCTGCGATCGTCGGCCCGGATAATTTCAATACCCGGTGCCGCAGCCGCCTGCTCCACCAGCTCCGCCATGCTCATTCCCAAAGCACCGGCAATCTTGACTGTGACCGCCAGCGTCGGATTGGCCTGCTCACGCTCGATCTGGCTGAGCATCGAGCGGCTGACACCGGACGCCCGCGACAGCACATCCAGTGACCACCCGCGATCACGACGCAACTGGTGAATCCTTCGACACACATGCCGACTGACATCCTCGGCCGATTCAGCTGATGCGGATGACTGAGCAGCATCAGCAGCAGAACGCGCGGATTTCATCCGTTCACCACTTCCGGATTTCAATATACTGGACAATTCTTCTTGCAAATCGAATATTGCTCCGTGTACTATACCGCACGCAATCTCCAGTATATTCAAAAACCGCTGAAATTCGCGAAAGAAACTCAGATGAAAGCCCTCGTCAAACGCCACGCGGAAAAGGGGCTCTGGCTCGAAGACGTTCCGGAACCCAAAGTCGGCGTCAATGATGTTCTGATCAAAGTCGACAGAACCGGCATCTGCGGTACGGACGTGCACATCCATGAATGGGATGCGTGGGCACAACGCACCATCCCGGTGCCCATGGTGGTCGGGCATGAATTTGTCGGTGAGATTGTCGAAGTCGGCTCCAACGTCGCGGATTTTCATGCGGGTGACATTGTCAGCGGCGAAGGTCATGTGGTCTGCGGTCGCTGTCGCAACTGCCTTGCCGGACGTCGACACCTGTGTCCCAAAACTCAGGGAATCGGCGTCAATCGCCCCGGGGCCTTCGCGGAATACATCGCGCTGCCCATGACCAATGTCTGGCATCATCACCACGGCATTGATCGCGATATCGCTTCCATCTTCGATCCGTTCGGCAACGCTGTCCATACGGCTCTGGCCTTCCCCGTGCTGGGCGAAGATGTGCTGATAACCGGGGCCGGACCGATCGGTCTGATGGCCGCTGCGGTTGTTCGCCACGCCGGCGCACGCTTCGTGGTCGTTACCGACGTCAATCCGTGGCGTCTGCAGCTGGCTCAGAAAATGGGCGCTACGCGCACCGTGGATGTGCGTTCCGAACGCCTGGAAGATGTGCAGCGGGAACTGGGAATGGTCGAAGGCTTCGATGTCGGACTGGAAATGTCCGGCAATGCAGACGCCTTCCGCAGCATGCTGGCCAATATGGCTCATGGTGGCAAAGTGGCCATGCTCGGCATCCCAACCACCGAGATTGCCATCGACTGGACTCAGGTCGTGTTCAATATGCTGACCATTCACGGCATCTACGGACGCGAAATGTACGAAACGTGGTATAAGATGACCGTCATGCTGCAAAGCGGGCTCGATATCAGCCCCGTCATCACTCATCGACTGCACTACACAGAATTCGCCAAAGGCTTCGAAGCCATGAAGTCCGGCCAGTCCGGCAAAGTCATTCTGAACTGGAACAACTGAAGCGTCAGGAAAATCGCCATGTCCGGTCTCACAGATCATGCTGTTGCTGAACTGCAGTCCATCCGTTCGCAGGGACTGTTCAAAGCTGAACGCACCATCGATTCACCCCAGAACACCAGCATCCGCCTCGCCGATGCCAGTCAGGTTGTGAATCTTTGTGCCAATAATTATCTGGGGCTGGCTGATCACCCGGCCATCGTGCAGGCTGCCCGCGAAGCACTCGATCGCTGGGGTTACGGCATGGCCTCCGTCCGCTTCATCTGCGGCACACAGTCGGTCCACCACGCCCTGGAACAGCGGATCAGCAGTTTCCTCGGTACCGATGACACCATCCTCTACAGCTCGTGCTTCGATGCCAACGGCGGTCTGTTCGAAACACTGCTCACGGAACAGGACGCCATCATCTCGGATCAGCTCAACCATGCCAGCATCATCGACGGCATCCGGCTGTGCAAGGCCCAGCGTTATCGCTACCGCAACAATGATATGGCCGACCTCGAACAGCAGCTGCAGGCCGCTCAGGGTTGCCGCAATCGACTGATTGCCACCGATGGCGTGTTCTCCATGGATGGTTACCTCGCCAGACTGCCGGAGATCTGCGAACTGGCCGATCGCTACAACGCGTCCATTATGGTGGACGATTCCCATGCCGTCGGCTTCGTCGGGCCCTCCGGAAAAGGCACCCCGGAACACTTCGGTGTGGCCAGCCGCATCGACATCATCACCGGCACACTCGGTAAGGCACTCGGTGGGGCTTCCGGTGGCTATACCAGCGGACGCAAACCCCTGATCGATCTGCTGCGGCAGCGATCACGCCCCTACCTGTTCTCAAATACGCTGGCACCACCCATCGCCGCCGCCTCACTCAAAGCCCTCGAACTCATCAGCGAATCCGACCAGCTCCGCACCCGGTTGCGCAAAAATACCGCCTTCTTCCGCTCCGCCATGAACGCTGCCGGATTCCGCGTTCTGCCCGGTGATCACCCGATCGCACCCGTCATGATCGGTGACGCTGCACTGGCCACTCGCATGGCCAATGCCCTGCTGGAACTGGGTATCTATGTCATCGGCTTCTCGTTCCCGGTCGTACCCCGCGGTGAAGCGCGCATCCGCACGCAGATGTCCGCCGCTCACTCACAGGCACAACTGGAACATGCCGTCGATGCCTTCATCCGCGTCGGCAAAGATCTGAGCATCATCTGATTGTCAGCGGCCACGCGACTCGGCCGCCTCGCGGATCGCCCGCTGCGCTGCCGCCAGTCGCTCAGGCCACACAAACTTCGCTGCCCGCGCCGGATCATACCCCTGCAGATGATCACGCAGGCGAGTCTCCGGGCGAGTATACCGCAGCTCCGTGTCCCGAAACACCTCGCGACACAACTCCGCCAGCAGCGGGTCATATGCCTGCAGCTCCTCACGAGTATTCACGTGGTTGTGGTCATGGTCGTCCTCCCGGTTGTTGTCAAACCACGACTGCACACCCTCAGCAAAATACTCGTGATGATTCACCGCTGCATACTTGCCCTTCCATAACCCCGCCTGCATCGCCTGCCGATACGCTGCCTCCACACGCTCGTCAAATCCCGGGTCCACCACATTCATACCCCGCAGATGTATGTTGTGAGCAAACTCGTGAATCAGAATGCACTCCGCCCGGTACGGATCACCCTCGTACCCCAGCAGGTTCTCCTCGCCACACGAACACAACGGGTCCGTCGCTGAACCACCCATGCCACGCGCACGCGCGTCCCAGAAATCCCGCGCTGTCACACCCTGCGCCTGCCGACCGTCCCGCGCGGGATCACCCAGCCACTTCCACTCAGGCAGATCCGTCGTGTATTCGTTATGAGCAATAATGCACAGACGAGACCCCCCGCGAATCATCGCCTCGCGAACGTCCGGACGACGCGATAACAGCAGATCCACGATCGCCGCCGCCTCACGCAGGGCATACGGATTCACCCGCGACGATGCCACAATCGGATAGCCACCCGCCGAAATGTACTGACCGTAATAGTCAGAAACCTGCAGCTCAGCAGGCGGCGCCGTGATGCCCGGCAAAGCAGCAACTGCAGCCGGCAAATCCTGACCGCAGGCCACTGCACTGAGACTCAGCCACAGACCCGCAAACCCCAGTAACCACGCAACAGACCACGTCCCGCAGACAGCCACACGACCCATGACCGTCAGTCCATGAAGATTCGCTTCCAGCCCCTGTACATGCAGTCCAGCAGCTCACGACCCTCTTCGGTCGCACGGTACCGCAAAAACCCCTCACCCTCCTCCACCTCGGTCTGCACGATCTGCACGTTGTCCTCTTCGCTGTACATCCACGACTGCTCCTGAAACAGCTGGAATACACGATGCAGTGACTTCTCTGAGGCCGGCAGGAAAACTTCGCCGTCCAGAAACAACTGGTAACCATACTCTTCCAGCTTCGGCCACGGCAGATCCGACGTCGAACCACGGTAATACGGGGCCAGCACGGATACGTCATCCGGCTTCGAATTCGGATTGTGCAGCATGTCGATCGCGTTCCACGGACAGATCGTCAGCTGATAAAATTCGCTGCTGTCGTTCGGCGACCGATAACACATCTGACAGCCAATACAACGACTGGTGTCAATCTGATGGTAACTCTCCGACGGAACCGGACTGACCACCTCGTAAATACAGTCCACAGGACACACGTTCGCACACGAATTGCACGATGTGCAGTTGTCCTTGTTGATCACGTTGATGTAGCGAGTTTCCTTCTTCCGGTCAGATTTGCGGTCCCGGAAGTAATCTGTCATGGAAATCGTCATCGAACCGTCCGCCTTTCCACTGCCACGCAACAACCACGGACCGGACTTAACGCAAGTCCACGCCACGGCAACCCAAAAATGCTACCGCCCACCCCTGCACTCGGCAGTGTTGATCGGCCAAAATGAACTTTTTCAGCCAGACTTTCCTGCGCGTGGGAAGCTGCCGCCACCGCATTCCTGACATCGAACATCGGCAAATGCTCAGTTTGCCCCGAAATCATTCATAATTCCGGATTCTTCAGTCCTGTTTTCGCCTCGCCGCCTCGTCCCGCACCACATCCTCCACCACCAACGCTTCATTCGTCCGCTGCTGATTCCGCCGCAGCCGCACCACCAGCCCCGCCTCCTCATAAATCCAGAATTCCCGGAAGACTCGCTGCGCTGCCAGTTTCGCCGTGCGATTCGGACGTCCCAGAGTCTGCGAGACCTGTTCGGCCGTCATCCCCTTCACCACTCGACCCTCACGCGCCGCCCGCTGCACGTCATCCGGCGGACGCTTCAGAAAGTCCGCACTGCTGATCCAACTGTTCTTCAGCCGTTCCCAGCCCAGCGTTTTCAGCCGTTGAGCCAACCCGTCGGCATCTGCCGGGGACTCCTGCACCGCCCGCTCCCACGCCTGCTTCAACAGCTCCACACCACGCTCCCGAGCCGCTCGGTCCTGCCACTCCGCACCCACAAACAGATACTCGTCCGCCGTGCGAATCTGCCCGGCCAGCGTCTGCAGACCGAATCGCTGCTCCTGCCCCTGCAACCACGCGGTTCTGAGCTGTGCGTTTTCAGCCACGCGATCCAGTTGCAGCAGCAGACCACTTACGGCAATCAGCTCCTCGCGATCCAGCTCAGCGGCACGCGATAACTGCCACTTCACCTCCCGCTGCTCCAGCTCCTGAGCCACCTGCACTTCGGTCGGCAATTCTTCTCGCACCAGCCGGCCCAGCTCCAGACCATTGCTGCCGTCCGTCTTCAACTGCTGCCGCAGATCCAGCAGCCGCAACTGCACATACAGCAGCCGCTGCAGCAGTCGCCGTTCTGCCGGAGTAGCCGCTGTCCACGCCGCTCCCGCATTCTTCGCAAAGGCCTGCTGCAGACTGGCCGGGATCACCTGCTGGCGATCATCCCAGCCTTCCAGCCGCCGCGCATCCGCCAGCAGCGACTGCAGCTCGGTGCCCGGCTGCTTCAAACGCAGTGCCAGCAGCTCAAACCGCAGTTGCCCGGTCGTCTCTGCCGAAACCCCCAGTTGTTCTGCCGACTGCAGCAGACCCGCCAGCCCAAGCGGATCATTCCGCACCAACTGCTTCTGCCGCTGAATCGCCTGACCACGCACCGCCTGAATCTCCTGCCGCAGTACGTCGTCCTCATAAAATTCCGCCCGCGGCACATACTCCGCCGCCAGCAACAGCAGCTTCTCAGGCTGCTCGTTGCCCGGTTCACCCATCCGCCGTCGCAACTGCTCTTCGTCCGTCTCGCCCACCTGCAGACGCTGCACCGTGAAAAACAGACGGGAACCGTCGCGAGTCAACCCGCCGGTCACCTCCACCCGCTGCGCGCGACGAATGCGATCCGGCAGACGGACCGTGGGCGGATGCCGAAAAATCAGCTCCAGCTTCTCCAGCCGAAATGATTCCGCCGTACGACTCTGAAAACGACCTTCCAGCTGCACCCGCGCACCCGCATCCGCCAGCTCACCCCAGCGATCCTGCTGCTTCAGCAGCTGCGGTACGGACAGCGTCTGAGCCTCCACGGGGGCGGCACAACAGCACAGCAGCAGCCACACCCACAACCCGCACCACAGCAGCACTTTACTGCCGGCATTCATGGCTTTGCTCCCACAGGTTCCGCCACAGTCTTTCCAGAACCCCCCGCCTCAGCCGCAGGGGCATATCCCAGGAACAACTGCTGCTGCCGCAATAACTCCGCCACACCCGCGTCCGCCACGGAATAGCCCGCTGCACCCGCCGTCACAGCTTCCGTCAGTATCACCACCGAACTGTCGTCCAGCCGCAACTGCAGAGATCCGTCGGCCGGATTTGTCTGACCCGCCTGCATCGTCCCGGCAAACAACACCGGTCGCTGCGGAGCCGCAGACTGCAGCTGCCGCAGCGACGGCGCAGCGGTCAGTATCCGGACCCGCCGCGCACCGGTCAGCAGCGGCAGATCCAGCTCCAGCACCCCCGCCGGCTCCGCCTGCGGTTTCAGCACCGCCTCAAACACAAACACCAGACCGCGCACCTCGGCCGTCAGACGATCGTCCGTCACCTCGTTGCCCGCCGACAACTGCTCCAGCGAACTGACCAGATCCAGTTGCGACAACTGATTCACCGCCCGACACTGCCGCAGCAGCCCTTCCGCCCGCAGCGCTTCCGCATCCTGTCGACGCAGAATCCCGGCTGCTTCCACCACACGTTCCAGAGACGTGGTGAGCAGAGGCAGATCGCCGGCCTGCAGCGCCTGTTCGACCGCATCCTGCTGCTGTCGCCAGACTCGCCGTGCCACATCCTGACGGCGTTGCTGCACCATCCACCACACGGTCAGAGACAGCAGCACGAGGCTGGCCGTGACCAGCAGCCGCACGGGGGAAAAGGTGCGTCGCAGTCGCACCGCCAGCGGGACTGGCGGGGTCAGCGGCACCGGTGGTGTTGTCTGCGTGACCTGAGCAGCCGCCGCAGCTGCTGTGGTGGCGGCGGATGTGGCCGCGGTGGTGGTGGCCGCGGCTGCGGCTGCTGGAACTGTCTGAGCACCGGTGGTGGGCGGAGCGGCCGTGCGACGTGAGGCTGATTTGCCTCGCCCGCGTTCCGTCGGTGGGGCGATTGTGGGTGTTTCTGGTGTTGAGGGTGTTGGGCGTATTGAGGGCGTAGCTGACGGTTCGCCGGCCAGCTCGCGCAGCGCGGCACCGGCTCGACCTGCCAGACCTCCCGCCACCACCTCGCTGTGGATCCGGCGAGTTGCGGGGTAGGGGTTAACCGGCAGGACGAACATCGAGCGTCCGCAGTCTGAGCATTCAGCGACCTGCGCAGACGCCCGTCGAATACCGGCTGCGCGTCCGCCGCAGTCGCACAGGACCTGGAACGGCACGGGGATGTCTTTTGCCGCCGTACCGAACAGCTTTGCCCTGGCCCGTAAAAATCTGCCACTCAGCCCCGACATCGGTATGCACTTACCCCCGCTTGATCCACTTCCGGAGACATCGATCACCCAGTCGCTTGTTCGTTTGCCTGTCCATCCCGTCTGCCTCGTGAATTCTCGCCTGTGGCGAACAGCGAGGCAACCAGATCCGGCCTGCAGTTTTGGTTTTTGGAGTTGTCTGCGCTTTACTGGCGGCCCAAGGCCGGTTGCGACTTTCTGCATGAGTTAGTCAGGCTGGATTCATCACAGCGGCAGAAACTGGTGTGCGCTCGTTGTTTGGCCGTGCATTCCTGCCCGGCCTAGCCCCAAAACGGTAGCTTGGGCTTTAGCCCGGGCAAGTCATCCACCCCACCCTAACGACACCGGTTTTTCAGGCTCAACGTAAAATGAAGTGCGCGGTGTGAAGAAGTATTTTAACGACGAAAGACACCACTTGTGGAGGCATCCCAAGGCGAGCCGTTGGCGGAAGCCAACGGGTGTTGTCCTGAAGGGGGTCACCGAACTGGTGCTCGGTGGTTCCCCCCTTGGGAGGGCGAGGCTCCCGCCGAGCCGCAGGCTTCAGCGACCTACCGGGCTGTTCGGCTCAGCAGGAGCTTCGCCCTCCCGCAGGAAGAAAACCCGTTTTCAGGGGCGTTTCCGTTCCGCCTCGACCACTCTCTGTCAACACCCGTGGCAAAGCAATCCGGAGCTGCACACCGGATTTCGCGTTGATCCGTTTTTCACCGTCTTCAACGCGTCGACCCGCGCTCCAGATGCTCTCGGCAAACCTGCAGCAGATGCTGCGATCCACTTTCGGCCGGCAGCTCTGCCGCCGCTCGTTCCAGATCGCGGATCGCCAGTTTCCACATTCTCAGTGCCAGATAGATCTCACCACGAGTATTCAACAGTTCCGGCCTGTCCGGACTTCGCTCAATCGCATGATCGATCAGTCGCAGCGCTCGACCGCCATTCCGCTGCGAATCATTCCTGATCAGCGCAACCGCCAGATTGTTCCACAAAACATCCCCCGGTTCGGCCTGCAGCATTAAAGCCTGCTCCAGCCAGACCACTGCATGCTGATAATTACCGGTCATCACCGCCACATGTCCCATGGCCTCCAGACACAGCCCGGAATCTGTGCCCGCAGCCCGCAGCCTCTGCAGCTCCCCCTCTGCCCACGCCGAACACCCGCCACCCGACAGGACCAGCCTCGTCAGTCGATCCACCGCCAGCAAACGAGTCTCAGGAACATCGCCTGCTGCCCGCAGCAGCCGCAGAGGATATTCACAAATCGCTCCCGAAGCCGCAGCGGCAGACACGTCGAATTCCTCCACCATTGTCCCATACCACGCTCCCCGCAGAGCCTCGGATGTCGCATACTCCACCTCAAACCCGTCATACACTGCTCGAGCTTCCGCGTAACGCTGGTCCGCCCGCAGCAGTGCAAATCGTGTCAGCCGATCCCCGTCGGCACAGTGCGCAAGTGCCATGTCCGCCAGCCTGCCAGCCTGCTCACTCTGCTGCCGCCTGTGCAGCAATGCCACTCCCCGGGCGACCCCGGATGGCACTGTCAACACCAGGGATTCCGCCGCCAGCTCCACCAGCTCCGGTCGCTCCAGCAGAATTCCGGCCAGCAGATACGACTCCCGCACAGCACGCGGGGTATCACGAGTATCCGCGGTCCTGCTCAGCAGCCCCTCCCAGTCCACCCATTGCAACAGGCCAGTTTCCACACCCAGCAATTCCAGATCACACAGCAGAAGCACAACCGCAGGACGCCCGGAATCGTTAAACTCAGCCTCCTGCAGATTTCGCACAAGCCACTCCGCATCCGCGTTGCCCGCCGTCAGGCGGCTTTCCACGTCGGCCGTCAAAGTCTCACTCAGCAGCCTGCTCAAACGGTCATCCGAGCTGACCTGGAGCCCCGCCTGCAGCACCGCAATCGCCGCCGAACGCTCACCCAGCAGAATCGATGCACGCGCACTCTCAAACACCGCATCACAATTCCCCGGATGCTGCGCCAGCACCGCACCCAGCTCAGATCGATACTTCAGCAGTCGGCTGTCACCCTCCAGTACCCTGCCACCCATTCGCTCAACTGCACACAATTCGCACAGATATCGCTGATCCACACCCGCCGCGGCTGCCAGTGCCTCAGTCGAAAGCCGCTGCTCTCCCTGAGCCGCATACTCCAGACCCAGATTCGCCATCGCCTCCGCTGCGTCTGGACTGCCCGCCGGAAGACTTCTGATCGCCTGCCGAAAATGCTCCACTCGCCGATTCGGATCGATCGCAAACCCCGTCTCACCCAATGCAGAATGCTGCAACAGCCAGATATGCGATGGACCATACCCCGCCACACCGTCCAGCGACAGTCGCTCCATCAGCCGCCAACCATCCAGCCGCCTGCCTCCACTCCACAGCAGATCCGCAAACCGGTACTGCACAGCCAGATTCCGCGGCTCAAGGCTGATAACCGCCTCCCAGCAGAATCGCGCCATCGATTCGTCACCCGCCGCCAGGGCTGCACGAGCATAGTCGTCGTAGATTCCCACCTGCCGCGCCGTCGCTGCCGACGAACCCAGACTGGCACTGCCTCCGATCAACAGCACAAACACTCCCGGTAAACCATACAGAAATCGACTGGGTACCCGACTGCTCAACCACCCCGACACCGCAAAACGCACACACGTCAGCAATGGCACCCGACCACCATCCGACAGCCGAAACACCGCCGGTTCTTCAAAACTGCCGGACTCTGCCGATACCCACGAATTCCACATCACCGATACCGGGTTCTCTGAAAAATCATCCTCGCCCGCCATCCCGTTCACAAAACCCTTCAGGCATACCGGGCCCGTCAAAAACAAGACCATCGCATCACAACTCAACACTAAAGGTATCGCCAGCAGAACTCCCAGTAGCTGCAGCACCGGTATCGCACCTCCGTGAGCACCCGGCCACGCCATCTGCAGCAGACTTCCCGGCAGACTGCTCAGCAGACCCGCAGCCGCAGCCGCCGGCAGCAGCAGCAGCATCTGCACCCCGGATCGCCGCTGCAGCAAACCCCAGAACAGACCCGGCAATAACCCAGTGTCCCATGTGCCCCAGTCGTGAACGCCGCGAGTCATCTCGAAGGCGCCGGCCTGCAATCGCAGACCACCACCCTCACGCACATGCACCAGACCACACAGAGTTGCCGCAGCACTTGTGCACACTGTCAGCCAGTCCGTCACCGCACCCGACCACCACGCCTGCATACGCTCGGGAAACCCGATGACAAAAAAGCCCGCAAATCCCGCCGTGGTCAGTCGCCGACCCGCAAGGAAACGATCCGGAGTACAGTCCAGCAGCGCCAGCCACGAAATCGCCACTGCCAGCAGCACCAGCCAGACCGAAGTCAAGACCGCCGCACTCAGCAGCACACAACCGGCTGAGCAAAGCAGCCAGCGAGTCATCAGTCTCGGACAGCACCGCTGCGCCGCTGATCGTCGCACCAGCAGCAGCAGCACCGTCCAGCAGACTACATGGTGCCACATGGTGCTGCCCCCTGTTGTTCAACCCCGCCCGATACAACCGTCAGCGCCCCGGACCGACGCGAGCGGCGGACTGACAGACACATCGCCAGCAGCACGACTCCGCCGATCACAAACACCGATGGCTCGGGAACCGATGAAAACGTACCGCCACCATTGGTGAACTCCGTGATCTGGCCGCCTCCGCCGTTCTGAAACTTGAAGTCACCATTGCCATTCGAACCTTTAAGGAAAAACTGCTCGTTGCCCCTGTCCGGTGCGTCGGATGTCAGCGAAATATTAAAATGGCTGGGAAGTACGGTCGCTTCCGCGACACTGAAGATGGTAAAGACCTCGTCCTTGAATGACGAACTGCTGAACGAAGCACCGCTTCGCGAAATCTCCTTCAGCAGCGCATGATTCGATCCATCACCATTGGCCGAATACAAACGCAGCACCGCCGAACTGCTGGCGGAAGTGGACCCCTTCTTCATGGAAAATGCCGCCGTGATCGGACTGTAAGCAGTCGATCCCGAGTAGCTGAAACGCCAGAAGTATGAGTGCGAAACATCCAGCTGCGTCTGCCCCCCGTTTTTCACGGACTGCAGAATCTTAAGACTATCCCCAAGCAGGTTTTCACACCACAGCAGGGAACCGATCATAACCAGCAACACATAATGTCTCATACCACAGGCCTTTCAGGCAAAAGTCAGCTCAATACATAACAACCTCAGGAAGAGTCAGAAAACGACTGCTGTGAAAACACGCGCAGAGCAGTCGCGAACTGGTACGTCAGTTGGCCCGCCGAGGACCCCGCGCCGGCCCCTGCCGGGCGGCAAATCAATCGCATAAGCTGCAGAAATCAGAGCTATTCAGTGTCGCGTAACATGCAGTGAAATCCACGGATTTCACGCCGCACTTCGCACAATCAACTCATGAATCGCGGGACTTCAGAATCCCCAAAATGGCTGCCTGCAGCAACACCTTCGTCGCTGCAGACTACAGTCACCAGCCAGACTGCGGAAAGTGCACGCCCAGATCACATCTTCGAGCCTTAGTACCGCTGTACAAGTATACCAATTCCAGTTCGGAATTTCGATGTGATATCGGATAAAGCACAGGTTTCAGTGCTGATTCCTGATAATCGCGAGAAATAAGCGGATTAAACGGTCTTTCTAAGAGTTGTGTGTCCTGTATTCAGGGAATAACAGACATTTGTGAGAAAATCCCGTCGATAAGGCACGCCTGATCCGGTAACCCCGTGGCGAGCCGGGCACGGTAGTGTGCGGGTGTGTCCGCTTCCGCCATTCCTTGCCGCCACTGCCCGTTCCTGCCGCTATGAACAAAACCGTAGCCCGGTCATCCTGCCCGGCATGGCCCCGAACCCGTAGCCTGGGCTTTAGCCCGGGTAAGTTCCCCGCACAACCCTCCCGTAGCCCGGGCATTCCTGACGCCGAGGACAAAAGGTAGCCCGAGCATTCCTGCTCGGCCCCATCACTTAAAAACATTGGTGATTTCAAGAGTGACGAGAAGTTCGTGCCCGGGCTAAAGCCCAGACTACGACTTTTGTCCCTCACGTCATTCCTGACGTGGCATGGCCCCGAACCCGTAGCCTGGGCTTTAGCCCGGGTGAGTTCCCCGCACGACCCACCCGTAGCCCGGTCATTCCTGACGCCGAGGACAAAAGTGGGCTGGGGGTGTCACCGCGACTTCCTGCGGTGGAAAAACGCGGTGTTTTTGGGGTGGAAGGGTGCGTCACTTGCCCGGGCTGAAGCCGAGGCTACGGTTTTGCAGTGTCGCCGGGCAGGAATGCCCGGGCTACGGGTTTGACCCTCGTGTCAGGCATATGCGATGCAATCGAGGTGACCTTATTCCGTGAAATTCTGTGTCCTTCCGTGGCGGGAAAAAACGACGGCCCCCACGATCGCAAACGAACCTTCTCCGGTTGACAAGCATTCGTGTTTATCAGGGGTGAGCTGAGTGGCTTGCCCGGGCTAAAGCGCAGGCTACGGCTTTTGTCTGCGCCGGGCAGGAATGCCCGGGCTACCTGTTTGCCGCGACGTCTGAAATTCCTCAACTGCGGCTGGTCCGGCACGCCACTGATTCCCCCGGCTCGGCAGGAGCATCCGCTCCAACGGTGGCGGGCTTTGCGATTACTGAACACAGAACACTCCCGTCCCCATGCGATTTTCTGCGTTCTTCCGCGTTTTTCCGCGGCCAAAAAAAGGATCAACGCGAAATCCTGTGCGCAACTGCGGACTGGATTGCCAGAGGTGTTGACAGCGATCGTGGAAGGGCGAATCTCGCGCTGAGCCGAACACCCCGGCTCGGCAGAAGCATCCGCCTCAACGGTGGCGGGCATTGCGATTACTGAAAACTGAGCACTGAAAACTGAGCACTGAAAACTGAGCACTGAAAACTGACGTCCGGCTCGGCAGGAGCCTCGCCCTCCCAAGGGGGACTACCGAGCACTGGTTCGGTGCCCCCAACTTCAGGACAACACTCGTTGGCTGCCTCGCACCGCGCACTTCGTTTGACGTTGAGCCATAAAAAAGGGCGACGGATTCCTTCGTCGCCCTGTCCACCAGCGTCCACTGATGAGCTGCACTTCACGCCTGCGCCGAGACACTGACGCGGTCCGCCTTCGTGAATACAAAACCGTCCCGAGTGGCGTCGATCAGAATCGTTTCCCCCGGCGTAAAGTTGCCGGCCAGCAGCTCGTTCGCCAGCGCATTCTGAATCCGCTGCTGTATCACCCGCTTCAGCGGTCTGGCACCATAGGCTGGATCATAGCCCTCGTTGGACAGCAGCAGTTTCGCCGCATCCGTGACCTCCAGATGATACCCGTTCTTCTCCAGCATCCCGTCCAGTCGCTTCAACTGCAGATCCACAATCTCCCGAATCTCCTCCCGCCCCAGCGGATGGAACACAATCACCTCATCCACTCGGTTCAGGAACTCGGGCAGGAAGTGTTTCTGCAGAGCCTCCATGACGCGCCGCTGGATCTCACGTTCGTCTGCCGTCCCCGAAAGCTGCTGAATTGCCTGACTGCCGATGTTCGACGTCATCACCACAATTGTGTTGGTGAAGTCCACTGTGCGTCCCTGACTGTCCGTCAGCCGGCCGTCGTCCAGCAGCTGCAGCAGAATGTTGAACACATCGCGGTGCGCCTTTTCAACCTCGTCCAGCAGAATCACGCAGTAGGGATTCCGTCGCACGGCCTCCGTCAGCCGGCCACCTTCCTCGTAGCCGACGTATCCCGGAGGTGCTCCGATCAGCCGCGCAACACTGTGCTTCTCCATGAATTCACTCATGTCGATCCGCACCATGTTGCGTTCATCGTCAAACATGAAGTGCGCCAGCGCCTTGCAAAGCTCCGTCTTGCCCACTCCCGTCGGACCAAGGAACATAAAGGAACCGATCGGACGGTTCGGGTCCTGCAGACCCGAGCGCGATCGCCGCACGGCATTCGAGACGGCTTCCACCGCTTCGTGCTGATTGATCATCCGCCGATGAATCTCACGCTCCATGTTCAGCAGCTTCTCACGCTCGCCCTGCATCATGCGGGCGACCGGGATCCCCGTCCACAGACTGACCACGCGGGCGATATCCTCATCCGTGACCTCTTCCCGCAGCAGACGATTTTCCGCGTCCGGTTTCATTTCGGCAGAACGCGCTTCTGCGGTGGCCAGCTGCTGCTCAGCCTCCTTCAGTTCCTGCTCTGTCCGCTGCGCTTCAACAAAGTCCTCGTTGCGCAGTGTCTGCTGTGCCCTTGAAAAAGCCTGCTGGAATGCAGTACGCAGCTTTTCAATCCGCTCCTTCAGCGGTCTGATGCCCGACAGGGCAGACTTTTCTGCCTCCCATCGCGCCTTCAACTGACTGGTCGACTCCTCACGGTCCGCAATCTGCCGACGCAGCTCCTGCAGTCGCTCTTTGGCATCACCGCTGGTCTCCTTCTCCAGCGCCGCCGCCTCGATCTGCATGCGAGTCAGCTGGCGAGTCGCCTCGTCAATCTCCACCGGCATCGAATCAATCTCCATCCGCAGACGACTGGCCGCCTCATCCACGAGGTCAATCGCCTTGTCCGGCAGAAACCGATCGTTGATGTAGCGATCTGACAGCGTTGCCGCAGCAATAATCGCGTCATCCGTGATCCGCACCCCGTGATGACTTTCATACCGGTCCTTCAGACCGCGGAGAATTGAAATCGTGTCCTCCACGTTCGGCTCCTGCACCGTCACCGGCTGAAAACGTCGCTCCAGTGCCGGATCCTTCTCGATGTGCTTGCGGTACTCATCCAGAGTCGTTGCGCCAACACAGTGCAGTTCGCCACGAGCCAGCGCAGGCTTCAGCAGATTGGATGCGTCCATCGCACCCTCGGCATTGCCCGCTCCCACCACCGTATGCAGCTCGTCAATGAACATAATGATCTGACCGTTCGATGACTGCACCTCCTTCAGTACCGCCTTCAGACGATCCTCAAACTCTCCCCGATACTTCGCTCCAGCCACCAAAGCGCCCATGTCCAAAGCAAAAACTCGCTTGTTCTTCAGGTTCTGAGGCACGTCGCCCAGCACAATTCGATGCGCCAAACCCTCCACAATCGCCGTCTTCCCCACTCCCGGCTCGCCAATCAGCACCGGATTGTTCTTGCGACGACGCGACAGCACCTGGATCACTCGGCGAATCTCCGTGTCCCGGCCAATTACCGGGTCCACCTTGCCCTGTCGAGCCAGCTCGACAAGATCCTTGCCGTACTTTTCCAGCGCCTGAAACTTCTCTTCCGGATTCTGATCCTGCACGGTCTGTCCTCCCCGAATGCCCTTCACCGCCTCCAGCAGATCACGCTCCTCAACACCACTCAGCGACAACAGCCGCTTCGCCTGATCCTCCACCTGCGACAATGCCAGCAGCAGATGCTCCGTCGACGTGTACTCGTCGCCCATCACGTCCGCCTGCTTCTTCGCCGCATTCAGGACCTTCATCGCCTCCGGACCTGCACCCACTGCCTCACCAGTCGAGCTCGACTGCGGCAAACGCCCCAGCTCGCCATCCACCTGCTGCTGCAACCGAACGACATTCACACCCAGCTTCTGCAGCAAGGGACTCACCAGCCCGTCCTGCTCCTGCAGCAGACTCTTCAGCAAATGCAGCGGACGCACAAAACGATGCTGACGCTGCTCCACAAGCTCCTGCGCCCGCTGTATCGCCTCACCCGCCTTCACCGTCAATTTTCGAGGATCAAAGGCCATCGCTGCACCTCCCGCTGGACCCTGCACGCACACCACACCCACACATCCCCACCCGCAGCGAATACCGTTCCAATTCAAAAAAACAGAGTTTTAACGTCAGGGAAAGCTGGAAATGCCATATTGGCACCTGTTTTTGTTGGCCGCTTAATTGCGGAGGGTGCCATTATGGCGTTCTGGGTTTGTCGGTTTCCCTGAGTCGCTCCGCTGCAGAATCCCGATATTCTGCATGTCCGTCCGCCTGACTTCCCGGGCACAACAACCCGCACGTCCGGCACCAGATTCCCCGTGTCGTGGTGCGTCTGCGAGGTATTTTTCCCCAGCCTGTGCACACTTACCGCACAATCCTTCGGCCCTGCTGTCACACCCACTGGAACTTCTGTCTCATGTCCCCTGCCCGTCTCTTCCCCATCGGTCTGGTCGGCTGCGGCACGGTTGGTACAGGCGTTGTGCGGATTCTGCAGAATTCCCCGGACCTGTTGGCGGCCCAGACCGGTCATTTGCTCACGCTGCGGCACGTGGTGGTTCGTGACCTCACGCGTGTCCGTGATGTTGATCTTTCCGGCTGTGCCGTCGCGAACAGTCTCGATGCCCTCGTTGCCGACCCGACAGTCCGCGCTGTGGTGCATGTGGTGGGTGGGATTGAAGGGCCGCGTCAGGACATGATCCGCCTGCTGCAGTCGGGTAAGGACGTCATCACCGCCAACAAGGCCCTGCTGTGTGCTCACGGCGACGAGCTGTTTGAACTGGCGCGCAGTCTGGGCCGCACGATTGGCTTCGAAGCCGCGGTCGCCGGTGGGATTCCAATCATTTCCACGGTCTGCACGGCACTGACGGCCAACCGCATTCTTGCCATCGAAGCCATCCTGAACGGCACCAGCAATTTCATCCTGACTCGGATGCTTGATCGACGCCAGATCTACGACGACGTCCTGCGGGAAGCGCAGCAGCTGGGTTATGCCGAAGCAGACCCGGCCATGGACGTGGACGGGACCGATGCGGCTCAGAAGCTGGCGATTCTGGCAAGGCTGGCGTTTGGTACAGTGATTCCATTTGACCGCATTGCGCGGCAGGGAATTCAGAACATTGATCTGCAGGACCTGCTGGCTGCCGCCGACCTGGGCTATCGCATCAAGCTGCTGGCTCTTGCGCGGCTGACGACCGAGCGGCTGGAGGTTTCCGTGCAGCCCACGCTGGTGCGCGCCGATCGTTCGATAGCCATGACATCGGGAGCACATAACTTTATCGCGATTGAAGGCGATGCGTTGGGAGTGTTGAAGCTGGCGGGGGCTGGTGCCGGGCGGATGCCCACGGCATCCGCCGTGGTAGCCGACGTGGTCGACTGCGTGACAGGTCGTGCTGCCTGCACATTTCAGGCCCTGCTGCGACTGCAGCAGCGAAATCCGCTGCCGCTGCACCCGTCCGCCGATATCGCTCGCCGACAATACCTCAGATTCAATGTGGCCGACCGTCCGCATGTGCTTGCTGACATCGCCCATGTCCTTGGACGACATGGCATCAGTATCAGCAGCGTCAGGCAGGACGAGACCGAAGATTCTGTGGACGGCACCGGAGTCGCTCGGCTGGTGATCCTGACGCACCGCGCGTCGGAAGGCCGCCTGCAGGCCGCTGACAACGAAATCGATTGCCTCGATTCACTCCGCGGTCCCCGCATTCGTATGCCCATCGCCGACTGACGAACCCGAATAACCGGCGGTCAAAGACCGCGTGGTCAGGACAGATCGAGCCGAACAGGACTGGTGCCCGATGACAGCACTGCGAGGCAAGGCCTCAGGTACGCCCGGCGCTGAACCGTTGCTGCAGCTCTGTCGACATGCGGTGCAGGTCGTCGATACTGCACTCTGCAAACAACTGCTCGTTCCCGGCAGGAAGCTGCAGCAGTTGCTGCAGCAGAGTAATCCGGCCAATCAATACGCCACGTTCGATCCCGATATCGATACCCTCTGCCCGACCGTCGGCTTTGCCTTGTTGCTGGGCATACAAAATACGAGCCTCCTCGTCACGCTGAGCTTTCAGACGCGCGTTGTACTCCACCACGTGCTGCGGGGTTTGAGCAATCATTTCAAGAACCTCTGGCGCCTCTGAGAATTCCTTGTCAGGAAAAAGTCTGGCCACCTGGGCGGATGTCAGTTCTTCAGCGTGCCGCAGAAACCACGCCCAGCGCTACACCGGCGTGGCATGATACACCGTTTCCTCAGTCACCTGAAGATAATTCAATTGCAGAAGATGAATGTGCAGATCATCAGTCAGCGTCAGTGAATGCTCATGATCCCGCAGCCGAAAATCCAGATGCAAAGCCGGCGGTGTGACAAATAACTGACCTGCCAGTACACAGATGCAGATCGAAGGCCGCAGCTCAGTGTAGTTCTGGCCTTCCTGCAATTGATCAACGAAGGTCCGCGAAACATAGTAAACCAGCCGTTGCGCCATCCCTGCCGGCAGCGCAATCTGCACCTCTATGTTCAGTCGCCGTGCGTGGTCGTCTACTGCCAGAATATCCAGAACACACAGCTTGTCATCCGCACCGCGCTTCAACTGAATCGGATTGACGAATTCGATTCGAGTAATGCGATGCCTGCCCGCGGGGTGCGATGTATCATAAAGATAATAAATGCAGCAGCATATCACCCATGGGTATACATCACAATTCGCCCGACGCAAGCACGAATGTGCCGAAAATATCACGACACTCGTCGGTCAGCACACTCCACCGTGGCAGAGAACACAATCCTGAGCCTGCAGCGTCAGGCAGGCAGCCTTGCCACACTGCGGCCTCAGGCCGGAACCGGCAACGTGTCCACCAGCGCCTGCACAATCTGACCACATCGCTGCCGCTGGCCCTCTGCCAGCATCCCACGACTGACGAGACGATGCGCGAGGACCGGGAGCGCCGCGCGCTTAATGTCGTCCGGAATCACAAACTCGCGGCCCTCCATGAACGCCAGCGCCTGAGCTGCACGGTACCACGTCAGGACCCCGCGAGTCGATACGCCGAGTGACAGCTCGGGGTGATTGCGAGTTCTTTCGGCGAGGTCCAGCATGTAGCCGGCAAGCGAATCATCCACACGCACCTGCTGCACCTGCCGCTGCAACGCCAGAATCTCTGGCGCTGATGCCACCGACTGCAGAGACTCGACCGGTTGGCCAGTCCGATGCCGCTGCAGAATCTCCAGCTCGGCCTGCCGCTCCGGGTACCCCACACTCAGACACATCATGAAACGGTCCAGCTGATTTTCAGGCAGGGGATAGGTGCCTTCAAACTCACGCGGATTCTGGGTGGCAATCACCAGAAACGGCTGGGGCAGCGAATGTGTCACGCCTTCCACAGACACCTGCCGCTCACTCATCGCCTCAAGCAGCGCACTTTGATTTCGAGGCGTGGTGCGGTTGATCTCGTCAGCCAGCAGAACATTGGTGAAAATCGGCCCCGGACGAAACTCAAAGTCACCGGTCGCCGGACGATACACCGCCGCTCCCAGCAGGTCGCTGGGCAGCAGATCCGGAGTAAACTGCATGCGGACGAACTGACAGCCCAGGGTCCTTGCGAGGGCCCTGGCGAGCGATGTTTTACCCAGCCCCGGAGCATCCTCAAGCAGCACATGGCCACCACCCAGCAGTGCGGCGGTACACAGCCGCACGACCTCGGTTTTGCCCAGTACCGCAGATTCAACGTTCGCCAGAATTCGCTGCACCAGCTGTTGACCCACCGCCCGCTCCGCTGCAGAAACCATCAGGTCGCAATCGCAGTCGTCGACCGCACGACTCTGACGCATTCTAGCCACAGCGCCCCGGGGAACATCCCTGCACACCGCAAACCGGGCAGAAAATCACAGAAACCCGGAGGAAATTCGCACAGCCGTTACAAATCGACGCTCAGAGAAACTACTGAGGAATAGCTTCGCCCATGCCATGTTTCTCGGCTGCCGCCTCGTAATTCTGCATCGCCGTCGGCAGCAGCTCACGCAACGCCGTCGCACGACGTGCATCGGATGGGTGCGTCGAAAGGAATTCCATCGGTGCGTCTCCCTGCTTGAGCGATGAGAAACGCTCCCAGAATCCCGGAGCCACCGAGGGGTCATAACCGGCCTTCGCCATCAACAGCAAACCAATATGATCCGCCTCCAGCTCGTGCTTGCGACTGTAAGGCAGAATCACCCCATACTGCGACGCTGCACCATAGGCTGTCAGTACAATCTGCTTCTTCTGCTCTTCCTGCTTCTGCAGCACCATGCCCACAGCGGTCTTGCCCAGATTCTGCGCCGTCTGATACGTCATGCGTTCGCCGCCATGCCGGGCAATCGCGTGCGCCACTTCGTGAGACATCACCACGGCCAGACCGGCCTCATCCTGACACACCGGCAGCAAACCCGTGTATACCGCCACCTTGCCACCCGGCAGACAGAAGGCGTTCTGAGTCTTCGATTCGATCACATTGAATTCCCAGTTGAAATCCGGGCGGTCGGCCACTGCTGCAATCCGCTGCCCAACCCGCTTCACCAGCTCCTGATACTTCTCGTTCTTCGTGACCGGCTCGGACTTCAGTACGTCCTGATAAGCCGTCAGCCCCATCTCATTCTCACTGGATTCCGATGTCACCAGCAGCCTGCGACGCTCCGTGACCGGCACCGTCTGACAACCGGTCACCAGAAACATCAGCGCTGTCAGCAGACTGCCCAGCGCCAGAGTGGCAGCAACCATCGACCTCAGCACAAGCACTTTCGATGCAGACGACATCCTGAGCCTCGTCCAAAAAACCAAACCCGCAGAGTCAGATCAACGGCAGGACCGAAAACTGTACGTCCTGATCCGATACTGCCTCAAGGCGGGATTTGACCACCGGTCGCTGCGAGGCCGGTTTTGACAGGCCTCGCGGACCGAACTGCTGCCGGTTATGCCGCAGGAAGACCCCGGTGCATCGTGGTGCGGCAGCTTTCGCCGGTGTTCGTCCCCGCGTCCGGGCGGCACCGACGAGGCCCGGCCGTTTTCAGCTGGCTCGGCGGCGACGCTGCGGACCTGCTGCCAGTCGATACTCAATCGAATTCCCGCGTTTGCCGCACACCTCCAGTTGACCCATGCGGCGAAAACACCACGCGGCCTTCTGAGCCAGCCAGCGGGGCATTCCGCACGATGCCGACAGCTCGGCCGTGGTAAAGGACTCAGGCAGATCCGGTTCCAGAGCCTGCCACAGATCGGCCGCCGTCTTCAGACGGATTTTGCGCTGCACCGACACCAGTACCCGGTCGTGGACACTGTATTTGCGTTTCCAGCTGGTCCGCGCCGTTGGTGGCAGTCGCAGCTCCTGCTGCTCCGTCAGCACCACATCCAGCCGCAGTCGCGGATGCGGAAATACCGAAAAATGCACCAGCTCCTGAAAGACATGCGCCAGTGTCTGACGCAGCGGGCTGTAACGGGAACGCAGCGGAGTCAGATCGGTGGGGTTCAGAGTCACCACGTGGCGACGAGCCACCAGCGGTTTCACGACAATCACCTGATGATCAGCCACCAGCACCCGGATCTTGTCGCGAATGGCCGACAGTGACGCACACTGCACCTCAATCAGACGGCCACGCCCATCAATCGCATCAATGCGATAGCCGTCCAGAGTCTGTTCGTGACGCGCTGCGTCAGGAACATACTGCTGCTTCAGTTGCTGATGAAGCGACGTCGCCAAAGCCCCAGACCTCCCTGTCCGGACACTGCTGCGGTGTCTATCGAGCATCCTTCAGGCAACTGACGCCCATGTAAATCACCAGGGCTGCCGCCAGTATAAACATGACGTCAAACACCGTTTGACTGCCAAATGGCACCCCGGTCGCAAAATCCGCGACCGCCAGCAGCGCCATCAGTGCAGCCAGACCCATCGACGCGACTACAAGTCCCCGGGAACTACCCGCCATTGCTGATTCTCCGCAGGCACAATGGCCACTGCGCAAACACCGGAACACACATCCGACTGCACCAGACACCTGTCCGGATATCGGCTGCAACCTGATCGGTAACACCCCAGATCAACAGAAAACACATTACTTTACAACAGAAATACACCCGGTTTCGACACCGAATCCCGCAAATTTCTGCGGTGACACCCACTTTGACCGCCCGCAGGCCCCACCAATCCCCGCCAAAACCTCGGTTTTCAAAGGTTTTTTCACGGAAAAACTGGCAATTTCCACGAAATCCAATTTTGGTTATTCTGCCAGACTCATGAATACCCCGCCCGATTCCGCCATCCGATCCTGCAGAACCGCGGTCGATCTCGCCGTGGCGTTCGTGGTTGCCGTCATTCTCCTGCGCACCTTCGTGCTCGAAGGTTACCTCATCTCCACCGGCTCCATGGCCCCCGGACTGTGCGGGTTTCACCGCCAGGTCCACTGTCCGTCCTGCCAGTTCGTGTTCGCCTTCGGAGTCGCTTTTGACGAATCCACACCCGGCAGCCCCGGCACAATCCAGGAACCCACCGGGCCACGCCGACTGGCCACCTGCCCGAACTGCGGACAGTCCGGGATCGATGTCTCAAACCTGCCCAACAACCACGGCGATCAACTGCTGGTGCATAAACACATCTTCGATATCCGGCCTCCACGACGCTGGGAAACAGTCGTCTTCCGCAACCCCGCCAGCCCCGGTGAAGCATTCGTCAAACGCGTGGTTGGACTGCCCGGTGAAACCATTCGCATCAAAGCCGGTGATGTTCATATCAATGGGCAGATCGCCCGCAAACCACTCAGCGCGCAACTCGACCTCCGCATCCCCGTCTGCAGCCTCCGAATGCCAGACTCTGATCACCCGGAATGGCAGCTGCCGTGGGATCTCGATCAGCACTGGAAAGTGCAGCAGAATACCCTGCTGCTCTCCACACCCCCAGCGGAAACACAATCGCCCGTCGCCGCTCAGACCACAGAACCCGCCTGGATCCGCTTCCACTACTGGAAACCATCCGGAGGCCGACATCCTGCCGAAACACCGCTGGCTCGCTCGGCTGCAGAGCCCGACTGGAGCGATTTTCTGAGCCGCTTTCGCGATGTCCCCATCGCGTGGTCCGCTCAACTGCACTACGACTCCGAACGTGAAGTTCTGCAGTGTGAAGGTGTCATGCCGGCCGAGCTGCAGCGAGACCTCGTGCGAAATGCCACCAGCAGCGAATTCCGAAACGCCGTCTTCCGACTGGCCGCACTCTCGCACCTCGCACCCGTTACCGATCGCTACGGCTACAACTCTCTGGTCGCCTCACCCGAATACGTCGTCAGTGATCTCATGCTCGATACCAGCATCCAATGGCAACAGCCGCCCGCACGCATCCACGTCCGCATTCCCGTCGGCAACGAAACCTTCGGACTGACACTCGATACCAGCAATCACTCCGCCACCCTCCTGTCAATCGATCAGCAGACAGTGCTGCAGCAGGGGACCTTCGCCACGGGCGACGGACAGTCCGTGCACATCATTGCCTCCAGCTTCGATCAGCAGATTGCCATCAGCATCAATGGCACCGCACCGTTCCCGGACCTTCCCGTCGCCGCTGCTCAGCCACCTGACGAACCCGTGGAAGCGGCCGCCGCGCCCATCGGTGAACACCGCCCGGACCCCGCTCGTGCCGCCAGTATCAGTCTGCTGATCGAACGCCAGAAACGCTGGGCTCTCGGAATCTCCGGTGGCTCCGCCATCGTCAACCGGCTGAATATGTATCGCGACGTCTTCTACACACCCGGACGGCGTCGCAACGCCATCAAAAACGATTACACCATCCCGGAGAACTGTTATTTTGTACAGGGCGACAACAGTCCGGTCTCTTCGGACAGTCGCAACTGGGAAAAACCGGTCGTTCCGCACGCGTTTTTGGTTGGCAAACCGTTTCTGGTGCATTTACCGTCAAAACCCGCGATTCTGCAGTTCGCCGGACGGGAATGGCGAATCCGGATACCTGACTGGGAACGAATCCGATACATTCACTGACCGTACGTGTCACAAACGCAGAACCACGAATGGACACACATTTCCGATGACTGCCAATCCCACCAGCACCAGCAGCGACGCAGCCAGTAAGGCCGCCCCGAAGATGACTCGCGAAGAAAGCATTCGCGATACGATCGAGGCTGTGGCGATTGCGTTCATTCTGGCCTTCATCTTCAAGACCTTTGAGGCTGAGGCCTTTGTGATTCCGACTGGTTCCATGGCACCGACCTTGTACGGTCGCCACAAGGAAGTTCACTGTGAATGCTGCGGGCTGGACTACACGATTGGTGCCAGTCAGGAAGTGGATCAGGAAAGCGGTCAGTTGCTGCAGCGGATTGCCACGTCGCACTGTCCCAACTGTCGTTATCGCAACGATGTGCTGACGGCCCCGGTATTCAACGGCGACCGCATCGTGGTCAACAAGCAGGTGTCGGAATATCAGCGATTTGATGTGGTGGTGTTCAAGAACCCGGAAGAGCCGCACGTCAACTACATCAAGCGGCTGGTGGGGATGCCTAAGGAAACCGTGCAGATCCGCCAGGGCGATATCTATACTCGCAGTGCTCCTGATCAGCCGTGGGTGATTCAGCGGAAGCCGAACCTGAAAAAGCAGCAGGAAGTGCAGCAAATCGTCTATGACGACAGTCTGCCGCCGGCTCTGCTGCTGCAGGCGGGAGCGGAGGAGCGCTGGGTGCCGTCGATCCCGAACGCTGCGGCTGTGGACATTGCCGGCTGGCCGGCTGCGGAGAATGCATGGCGGGCTGCTGATGCCAGTCGGTCTTACAAAGTGTCTGCTCCGGCCGGTGCCTTGCAGTGGCTGCGTTACCGCCACCTGATTCCTTCGTGGGAGCACTGGAAGGCGGTGGACGAAAACGCGAAACTGGAATCGCCTCTGCTGCCGCAACTGGTGACGGATTTCTGTGGTTTCAATCCGGAATCACCCAACTATCCTGATCAGGAAATGTTCTGGACCAGCGATCTGACTCTGGAATGTTCTCTGCAGCTTGATCAGGTGCAGTCTGGGGCATTGCTGCAACTGGAACTGGAAGAGGGTGTGCGGACAGTGCAGTGTCGCCTGCAGCCTGAAAATGGCAGCGTGCAACTGATTGCACTCACTCATCAGGCCTCCGGTGACCCCATCGAGACGATTGTCGCGACGGGTACCTGCCCGGTTTCCGGTACGGGTGAGTGGCATCTGGCATTTGCCAGTGTCGACGACCGCCTGACGCTGGCAGTCGACGGCACTGCTGTAGAGCTGGAGCAGCGGGCCGAACTGGTGACTGAGGGCCTGAATCTGCCGACCATTCGCGATCTGGCTCCGGCTGGTATCGCTGCCAGTGGTTTTACGGGCGCCGTTTCACAACTCAGACTCAGCCGAGACCTTTACTACCGCGGTGACACGGTGGTCACGGAACCGGACAACGGGATGACTCCGGATCCCATGGATCGATCAGCTCTCGGCGATTTTGCTGCGATTACGGTGGGCGAAGTGGGCAATCCGGGGTATGACTGGCGCGGCCTGCTGCGAGTCCCGGCGGTCTATGGTTCCCGTTACGCCGCTGCTCGCCAGGAGCTGCAGACACGTTACGGCAATCGGCTGGATTTCACGCTGGGCGACGATGAATACCTGATGCTTGGTGATAATTCGCCAGCCAGCAAGGACAGTCGGCTGTTTGATTACTACAGCAGGCCGCTGCGTTCTGTCACCAGCAGTCGATTTGCGGTGCGTCGTCACGATCTGATTGGCGAAGCCATGTTTATTTTCTGGCCGCATGGGGTGCCGTTCATGAACGATGGTCGCGGATATTCCGTACTGTCGCACAAGAGTGGTGATCGCAGCCTGAAGGCCGCTGAATATCCGTTGTACAGTTTTCCGTTTTATCCGAACTTTTCCCGGATGAAGCTGATTCGCTGAAGCCCGTCGAGAAGGGATGCTCGCATGGCAATTCTGCAGTGTGAAGGTCTGGTCAGGGACTATCCCGGCAAGCGTGCCGTGGATGGCGTCAGTTTTCACGTGAACGAGGGCGAAGTTGTGGGCCTGCTGGGTCCCAACGGAGCCGGTAAAAGCACCAGTTTCCGGATGGCCTGTGGTCTGATAGCACCGACTCAGGGGCGAGTCCTGTTGCGCGGCGTTGATGTCACGGGCTGGCCAATGTACCAGCGGGCTCGCCACGGCCTCGGCTACCTGCCTCAGGATACTTCAATCTTCTCACACCTCTCAGTTGAGCAGAACATCCTGGCGATTCTGGAATTCCGGGACACGACGCGGGACGCTGCTGCAGCCCGTTGTCAGGAGCTGCTGGAGGAATTCGGGCTGTGGCCCAAACGCGCGCAGCGTTCCGGATCGCTTTCCGGTGGCGAACGGCGACGCCTGGAAATCGCCCGAGCGCTGGCCAGTGACCCGGCCATCATCCTGCTGGACGAACCGTTCACCGGGATTGACCCTGTCACCATTCATGAGATTCAGGACGTGATTCGACGCCTGCGGGACAGTGGGATTTCCATCCTGCTGACGGACCACCGGGAACGCGAAACCCTGACGATTACCGATCGTTCATACATCATCTGTGATGGGCAGGTGCTGGTTTCCGGAAGTGCTGAAAAGGTGCTGGCGGATCCCGGAGCCATTGCTCGATACTTCGGCAAGCGTTTCGACGCCAACTCAATCATCGACGGCCGCGATTCTTTCCGCAAAAGTGCCTGACTGACACGGTCCGGAACGGTAGAATGCCGGCAGAACTCGGCCTGTTTTTCAGCAACTCTACCGGAAAGACCGCTTCGTGCAGTCCGCTCAGCCGAACGCAGCTCGCTCACAGGCACAGCCACCCGTTGCTGCTGCCATCGCCACGGGCCTGTGCGCTGCCGCCACAGCGGCGGCCGGTGCTTTCCATTTCAGCGGTTTGCCGACTGCCGCAGCGGCCGCTTCGGCCGCTGCCTGTCTTGCCGGGGGCATCATCCCCCTCAAAAACTCCTTCACTTCACTCCGCAGTGGTGCTCTCAATGTCGATCTGCTGATGCTGCTGGCGGCAGCCGGCGCGGCACTGATCGGAGAATGGCTCGAAGGATCCATCCTGCTGTTCCTGTTCTCGCTCAGTGGTACACTCGAAGCCTTCGCCACCTGGCGCACCGCTCGCTCAATCGAATCTTTGATTGCTCTGCGACCCGCTGAAGCCGCCCTGCTCCGCGATGGTGCCGAAGTCATCGTGCCCGTGGATTCGCTGCTGCCAGGCTGTCTGCTGCGAGTTCGTCCGGGAGAACGCTTCCCCGTTGACGGTGACGTCAGCGAAGGAACATCGTGGGCTGATGAATCCACTCTCACCGGAGAAAGCGAACAGATCTCAAAAACCGTTGGTGATACGGTGTTCGCCGGTACGCTGAATGGTCAGGGCAGTGTCGTCGTCAGAATGACTCGCGCCGTCCAGGACACTACGCTCGAACGTATCGTTCACATGGTACAGGAAGCACAGTCCAGAAAGACTCCGTCGCAGCGATTCGTCGAATCGTGGCAGCAGCCCTACGTGATCGGTGTGCTCACCTGCTCCCTGCTCGTCTTCCTCGGCTCATGGCTTCTGCAGGCCGAATCGTGGCGACACGCCTTCTACCATGCCATGGTTCTGCTGGTGGCTGGTTCACCCTGTGCCGTGGTCGTCGGTGCTCCGGCCGTGCTGCTGTCCGCCATCGCTCGCGCTGGTCGCCACGGCATCCTGTTCAAGGGCGGCGTTTTCCTGGAACAACTGGGACAGGTCGATGTCATGGCCTTCGACAAAACAGGCACGGTCACGCTGGGAAAACCGGCAGTCGCTGAATTCTGGACGCCCCCCGGTGCCGATGCCAACAGACTGCTGCGCCTGGCCGCTGCTGTGGAGGACCACAGCGAACATCCTCTGAAAGTGCCCATCCTCGCAGAGCTCGCCAGCAGACAGCTCACCGCGGCTCCCGGACCGCTGGTTGAATTCCACAGCCACACCGGTCTGGGAGTCCATGCTCAGGTGGAAGGCACGTGGGTCGGGGTGGGGCGGGAAGGACTGTTCGAAAGCCATGATCTGCAGCTTCCCGCAGAGCTGATCAGCAACGCCAGCCGCATGCGGGAACAGGGCCAGACGGCTCTGCTCGTCTGCACCTCTGTGCCGGGGCTCTACGGCGTTGTCGGAGTTGCCGATCAGCTTCGTCCTGAAGCGCCGGCTGCCATGCAGGCGCTGCATTCGCTGGGGGTGCGGCGGCGAGTGATTCTGACGGGGGATCATGAGCGTGTTGCCCGGGCTGTGGCCGCGCGCCTCGGTGCCGACGATGTAAAAGCCGGACTGTTGCCCGATCAGAAAGTCGTCCAGCTGGGATTGCTGGCCGCCGGCGGCAATACTGTCGCCATGATCGGAGATGGTGTCAATGACGCTCCGGCTCTGGCCGCTGCCGACATCGGCATCGCCATGGGTGGTGCCGGCACGGATGTCGCCCTCGAAGTTGCCGATGTCGTCCTGATGCGCGATGACCTCAAATCACTGCCACTGGCCGTCTGGATCAGCCGACAGGCCCGCCGACGAGTGCGACAGAATATGATCTTCGCCTTTGCCATGATCGCAGTGCTGGTCATCGCCACATTCTTCCAGTTGCCATTGTGGCTGGGAGTTCTGGGGCATGAAGGCAGCACCGTCCTCGTTGTACTCAACGGACTGCGAATTCTGTGGGAACCGCTGCCGGACTTCAGTGCCGGAAATGCCGCATCCCGGTGAATATCATGGCTATGCCGTGCTCGTCACATGCGGCAATCACTTCCGCGTCATTCTTCGAACCACCCGGCTGAATGGCTGCTTTGATTCCCGCTTTCGCCGCTGCATCAATACCATCGCGGAATGGGAAAAACGCATCAGATGCCACCACCCCGCCCTGACTGCGCTCGCCCGCCTTATAGGCCGCGATCATCGAGGAATCAAGACGACTCATCTGACCGGCACCGGCACCCAGCAGCATCCCGTCCTTCGCAAACACGATGGCGTTCGACTTCACGTGCCGACAGACCGCCCACGCAAACTTCAGATCGGACAGTTCGGTCTCGGCAGGTGCACGCTTCGTCACGACCTGCCAGCCCCCGGCACTCTGCAGCAGGTCATCCCGATCCTGCACCAGCAGGCCACCGCTGACGCGACGGTAATCCGGAGCACCGCGGTCGGCGTCCGTGAATTCCACCTGCATCAGACGCACATTCGCCTTCCACTTCGGTTTTGTTGTGAGGATTTCCAGGGCGGCCGCGTCGTAGCCCGGAGCAATCACGGCTTCGATGAAACGTCCCGGAGCACACATGGCCTCGGCTGTGGCGGCATCAACCGTCCGATTCAGACCGATAATGGAACCGAAGGCACTGACCGGATCGCCCTCATAGGCCTTGTGAAACGCGTCTGCCAGTGATTCAGCAATGGCCAGGCCACAGGGGTTGTTGTGTTTGATCACACTGGCGGCAGGCTGACGGAAATCCAGCACCGCAGCTCGCGCCGCATCCAGATCCAGCAGATTGTTGTAAGACAATTCCTTGCCGTTCAACTGACGGGCCGTTGCAAGCGTTCCCGGGGCCGGGTGATCTTCGACGTAAAAGGCGGCGCGCTGATGAGGATTCTCGCCGTAACGCAGAGTCTGCTGCAGACGGAATGACAGCGTCAGACGCGGACCAAAATTGCTGTCGGAGCCGTCTG
>Ga0078894_10000375_pt1 | contig 30689 bp, 45 predicted proteins | sample LauGreSu1BDMLBSD_2_FD_67506 | JGI IMG/M metagenome (GOLD analysis project Ga0078894, IMG submission 67506) | Freshwater lake microbial communities from Lake Michigan, USA - Su13.BD.MLB.SD (version 4) (version 4) | ecosystem: Environmental > Aquatic > Freshwater > Lake | place: Lake Michigan... | reverse complement strand
GAAGTTCTCTCCGAAGTACAAGGCCTTCATGGAGAAGTACCCGGAGGTCGAGGACCACATCAGCACCCTCTTCATGCAGAACAGGTCGGTGGGTCGACACGCCGGCGGTGTGTTGGTGGCTGATCCCGAGGAGCTGGCTTCGACGATGCCCATCATCGGCGTACGTGGTGAGCTTCAGACTCCGTGGACGGAGGGCATGAACTTCCGAAACCTGGAAGACAACGGCTTCCTCAAGTTCGACTTCCTGGGCCTCACCCTCCTCAAGGACGTCGAGAACTGCATCCGACGCATCCTCGTGAAGCAGGGCAATCCCGATCCGACCTTCCTCGACGTCAAGGATTTCTTCGACAAGCACCTCAACTGCCGATACGTGAAACAGGACGACCCGGCGGTGTGGAGGCACGTCTATCAGGAAGGACGCTTCGTCGGAGTCTTCCAGTTCACTGCCAGCGGCGCTCGTAAGTTCTGCATGCAGGCGAAGCCCAGCACGATCGACGAGCTCGCTGCGATCACGGCCATCTACCGCCCAGGTCCCCTCAAGGCGAACGTCCACAACATGTACGTCGACGCGGGAAAGAACATCGAGGGGATCAAGTACGACCATCCGCTGATCGAGAAGGTCCTCGGCGTGACACGAGGCTTCATCGCCTTCCAGGAACAGTTCATGAGCCTCGCGGTCGAGCTCGGCGGATTCTCCCCCGGTGAGTCCGACCAGATGAGGAAGACCCTCGTGAAGAAGTCTCTCGACACCCTCGACAAGAAGTCGGGCGAGAAGGTGATGCTCCGCGAGAAGTTCGTGAAGGGCGCCAAAGAAATCCACGGAATCTCCGAGGACATCACCAATGCCCTATTCGACAAGATCGAGTTCTTCTCGCTCTACGGTTTCAACAAGTCCCACTCCGTGTCGTATGCAATCGACTCCTATTACGCCGCGTGGCTCCACACCCACTACGAGAAGGAGTGGCTCGCCACGATCCTGCAGTCGGCTTCCTCGAATCCAAAGGAGTTGTCCAAGACCATCTCTGAGATCAAGTCACTCGGTTACAAGTTCTCGAAGCACGACGTCAACTACTCGGGTAAGCAGTGGGACTTCTCCTCGGAGGCTGCTGCCTTCGTGCCGCCTCTCGGTTCCGTGAAGGGCATCGGTTCCGCCGCTGTCGAGGAGATCATGGTCAACCGACCCTACAAGGACCTGAAGACGATGCTCTACGACGAAACGGGCGAATGGAGACATAGCAAGGTGAACAAGACCGTCCTGTCCGCTCTGTGCCAGATCGAGGGCCTCGAGTCCCTGGAGGACTTCCAGTACGGTAAGATCGCCAACCATCGACAGTTGCTCCTCGCCCTCACCGACGACAAGAACTACGAGACGCTTCGCAAAGGTCTATACGGTCTAACTGCGTCGCAGTTGAAGAAGAAGGCCAAGGCAGGCGAACCCGTCATTCCAATCGTAGACTTCCTCCTCGAGGAGTTATCGGACACACCGGACTGGACTCGAGACGAGAAGATCAACACGTGCTTCGACCTGACTTCCACGATTGAGGCAGACCTGTTGTTCCCGCCCGAGGTGATGGAGAAGGTCATCGCGAAGGAAGTACCTCGACTCCACGATATCCCACCAGGCACCGAAGGGATCGGCTGGTTCTGTATGCAATCGGCAGAGATGAAGAAGACGAAGAACGGAAAGACCTTCTATCGTTGTAAAGCCATCGACGATGAGTTTAGAGTAGCATGGGTCAGGGTCTGGGGTTCTCCACAAGAAGAGCTTCGGCCTTACACGCTCTGGGTCAGCAAAGCACAACACGATCCTCAGTGGGGTTTCTCGACTTCGATTTTCAAGATGAGGCAGATGACATGAGCAAGATCAGACCGAAAGATGGATGGAATAGATACACAGAGCCACCCATGCCGACGAAACCGTCCGAACCGATGAAGACTCTGAGGACCGCCCGCCGCGAGGAGCATTCCCGATTTCGAGTCCACGAGAAGTCTCCTGTTCCGCTGTCTGCTTTGCCCATCCCCGACGGCGAGGACTTCGACTCTATCGTGATCGAGCTAGAGGTTGAGAAAGACTGGGATGGTGACTCCGACTACTACCTCGTCTTCTATTGCGAGACGTGGGAAGAGACACCCAATCCTGTCTACGACACAGAGGCCAAGATCTATCGCCGTCAACTCGACGAATGGCAAGAGAAGTGTGAGGCGCATAAAGCTGAGGTCGCAACTTGGGCGGCTTGGGTTGAACAGGAGAAGGCCACCGAACTGCAGTTGAAGTTGAATCAAGCCGAGGCCTTGCTCAAGGCCCACGGTCGCAAAGTGATCACTCCCGAAGAATCAAGAAAGTCAAGGTAAGAAATGATCCCCATCAGATACCTCGTCCTCGAAGGTCCGGACGCTTCCGGAAAGACCACACTCTATTCGGAGATCCACAAGGCAACGAAGTTTAAGTACAACATCCACGATCGTTCCTTCCTGTCGATGTTGTGTTATGCTCGCCTCTATGGACGAGACGAGACGGAGCACCGAGAGTCTCTACGATCAGAGCTCTGCGAAGCCAACAACTACGTCGTGGTCCTCATGCTTCCGAGAGACGTCTTGCTTCAGCGACTTCGAACCCGAGGAGACGACTTCCAGGACGAGTCCTCGCTCATGAGACTCTACGACATCTTTGATGAAGAGGTGCAAAAGCTGAGTGACCTTCCCAACGTTCTCGTCCTCCGAGTTGCAGAATCTGCACAGGACATGGCCTCTCGTGTTGCCATGGAGCTGCAGATTTATTCTTTGCAAACTCCCAATGAGTTAGGTAACACCATTTCTTCGTGGACTTCTCTGACGTCACAGGAAGAGGTGCAGTTCCGTGCCGCTTTCGATGTGGACCGACGGCCCAAGGATGAAGGGATCCTTAAGCATCCACACGAAGGCGAGTACTACAGACAGATCCTCGTCGCCTGTCATGAAGTTTTCGGAAAAGAGATGTCTGGTCAAAATCCCTATGGCATCCCACAAGGGAAGGACTCGAGACGGTTCTATTACAGCAGTGACTCCTGCATCTCTTCGATCCACTGTCTCCCACGGGGCGACCTCTTCAGGGTCATTGTAACTCTTCGAAGCACCGATGCTGTGAGAAATGGCAGTCCTGACCTCACGTTCCTCGAGTATCTTGCCTCGGATTTGCATGCTAGATACGGTTGGTCCACGACGAAGATAGAACTAGATGTCAGGTTCAATAGTCTTCACGTCCGCAGAGACAAGGTATAATTGAGGTCCTATGGCACGAGTATTAATCACAGGTGTCGCTGGTCTCTTAGGCAGTCATTTCTCACGCTACATGCTCGATAAGGGACATGAGGTCATTGGTGTCGACGACCTAAGTGGCGGCTATCAAGAGCACCTCGACCCCCGCGTAGAATTCTTTGAGGCAAATCTCACTTTACCTGCACAGGTCAATGGAATATTCCACTACAAACGACCCGAATACGTCTACCACTTCGCAGCTTATGCTGCTGTAGGTCTAAGTCCTTTCATCAGAAGCTTCAACTACACCAATAACGTCATAGCCTCCACGAATGTGGTGAATTGCTGTGTCAACTACGACGTCAAGAAGATAGTGTTCACTTCTTCGATGGACGTCTATGGATCTCAAGACACACCTTTCGACGAGACGATGAGACCCATGCCAGAAGATCCATACGGAATTTCCAAGTATACAGTCGAACAGGACCTCGCGGCTGCAGGTCGCATGTTCGGTCTGAGATACTCAATCGTTCGTCCCCACAACGTTTTCGGCATCTATCAAAACATCTGGGACAAATACAGGAATGTCCTCGGTATCTGGATCCGTCAGACCCTGGCAGACCAGCCCATCACCATCTATGGCGATGGTTCGCAGGTCAGGTCTTTCTCTGATGTCAAGTACTACATGGAACCTCTCGAAAAGTTGATGGACCTCGGTGACGGAGAAACCTACAACATGGGTTCAGATGCACACACTTCCATTATCGACGCTGCCGAGAGATTTAGACTAGTCGCTTGCGGCTTCGGCCTGCCTACTCGACTTGTTCATCTCGAACCTCGCGATGAAGTCCGAGTAGCTTACTGCGACCACACCAAAGCCAAGTCTCACCTGAATTTCAAGGACGATACAGACTTCGCAGAGCTCGCACACCAGATGCTTCACTGGGCGTCCAAGCAACCGCAGCGCCCAGTCAAGATGATGCAGTATGAAATTGAGAAGAAAATTTACGGCTATTGGAAGTCCTGATCGTCCTATTTAACGTCATGAACATCTCGCAAGTCAAAAAAAGCATCCGCAACACCGTGCGGCGGCAGATCAGAGAGACTTCGAGAAAGGCGTCTGGCATACCCAAGGATTTTGACAGTTTTCAGATCGTCTTTGCGAATTCTCTCATAGAGGCTGGCGCACCCACTACTCTGGTCGATGAGGCATTGACAGAATTTTCTGACGATTCTAACGAGATATACAACGTCATGTGGGAATCCTGGGAAAACATTCGCTCAGAAATGTCGAACGTCACAGACCCGTCAGAGAAGACTGATCTTTGGTGTGAACTCAAAGAATACTACGTGAAGGACGTCGTTTCTAGTCTATTAGATTCTCGTTGACCAAAATGCATGTTGCGCAATATAATGTGCACATGCAGAAACGGGTAATGATTACAGGTTGTGCAGGCTTCATTGGAAGCAATCTGACCAATAAGTGTCTAGCAGAAGGCTGGGATGTCGTCGGTGTTGACGATCTCAGTGGCGGCAGAGAGGAATTTCTTCCCGAAACTTTCGTCAAGGACACGTCTCGTTTTATGAGATGTGACTTTGTCGATCCCAAAGTTCTACGTCTTGTAGACGCACAGCGTTTTGATGCGGTCGTTCATCTTGCTGCCATTCCTCGCGTAAGCTATTCGATCGAATACCCAGTCAGTACAAATGAAGCGAACGTATCGAAGACTCTACTCCTCATGCAAGTCTGCAGGGACAACATCGAGAGGTTCGTGTTTTCGTCATCAAGTTCTGTCTATGGAGGCGCAGATGTCCTACCCACTCCTGTGTCCCATCCTAAAGATCCAAAGTCTCCTTATGCATTACAGAAATCAATCATAGAAGACTATCTGAAGATTTATAGTAACTTCTACGGTCTAGACTCCGTTTCTCTGCGCTTTTTCAATGTCTTTGGTCCTAATCAGCTCGGCAGCTCTCCTTACTCCACGGTCATTTCAGCATGGCTCAATGCAGCACTCTCTAGGAACTCGATGCGATCGGATGGTGACGGATCACAGTCACGCGACATGTGTTACGTAGACAATGTTGTTGATGCATGCATTCGTGCAGCTTCTTACAGCGGTAAGCTAAATGCGCAACCCTTGAACGTTGCATGCGGTGACAGAGTAACAAACTCGGAGATCCTCAATTACTTCAAGAAGAAGTTTCCTAACGCAACGTCGCATAATGCACCATGGCGACCCGGAGATGTGATGCACACACAGGCAGATATAACCAACACCACTGAGGTTTTGGGATACGTCCCGTCTGTTAGGTTCTGGGAAGGTCTAGATCTGACAACAGAGTGGTATATCAAGTCATGGGAAACCATAAAGGACATGTGAGGTTGACAATGCAGGTATCAAATCCGGAATTTGTCGTCTATTGTGGCCCGATGTTCAGTTCGAAGACTTCGGGGTTGCTTTCAGCCCTGGAGAAATACAAATATCAACACAAGCGTTTCGTTGTTTTCAAGCCGCACATCGATGACAGATATAGCCGCAACGAAGTAGTCACACACGGTGGATGGAAGGTGCCTGCCGCATGTGTCAAGACAGGTGCTGACATACTCGAGTATCTCTCGAACCTGCCTGAGAACCCAAACGTGATTGCTGTCGATGAAGCGTTCATGATCCCCGGGATCGCAGAGTCTCTTGTGTGGCTGTATCGACACGGCTATACGATCCTCGTGTCATCGCTCGAGCTTTCAGCTGCTGGTAAACCTTTTACGGAGATCGAGAAGATGCTTGTTTGGGCTACAAAGGTCGAGAAATGCTCGGCCGTTTGCACCGTCTGCGGAAGAGATGCACACTACACCCACAAGAAACTCACTAATGATGACGAGATACAAGTCGGAGGTGCAGAGCTTTATGAGCCAAGATGTTCACGGCACTTCCCGGAAGTATTCGGTGAGATTCCGTGAATCGTCCTACGTGGCATGAGACGTGGATGACCATCGCTCGATCTGTAGCGGATAGGTCTTATGATCCTCGACTCAAGGTCGGTGCCATCATAGTTTCTGAAGACAATACGCGTCTTCTTTCGTTAGGTTATAACGGCAACTACAGAGGGGGACCGAACGCTCCAGATTCGATCGATCCAGGACAAAGTGGCTTCATTCACGCCGAGATGAACGCCCTGGTCAAATGTGATTACAACTTCAATCGAAAGAAGATCATGTATTTGACTCATTCGCCTTGTTCACAATGCGCGAAATTAATAGTCAATGCTAACATTTCGGAAGTCTTTTACGATGTCGACTATAGGGACTTGTCAGGAGTGCACATTTTGCAAACCTGCGGTATACCTGTCAATAGATATAGGGACGTGATAATTAAGGTAGACCAGCATGAAGAAGCTTGAAGAAGCAGACATAATCCAGGCAATGCGCGAAGAATGGGCTGCAAAGCTGCAAGAACTTTCTGAAACTGTTGACGCCGTCTTTAAAGGCAAAGTCGAAGGTGAAGAAAAAATGCTTTTGTCTCCCGAATTGAAACTAAGACACAAGAAGTCACAGTACTTGTACACTGTAGTCTCAGTAGGTCCGAGAGACGTCGTTCTCATGACACCTGAGGGCAAGAATTTCATCGTGAGCAAAGAAGAACTGGAGAGCGGTTATGAAATCGACTGACAAGAAAAACCCTTTCGCCGGCATCGATGTGGAAGGAATCATCAAGAAGAGCATTCAAGCGCATGTTGTCAAAGAAGTCGCCGCCCTGCCTGACGACAAGATTCAAGAGTCGTACGTTGCTGAGCCGAAGCAGTTTAAGCAGGTGTCCGAATTCGTCTCACAGAAGGCGAAGAACTCACACCTAGAACTCTACAAAGGCTACATCGAATCACTCAACAAGGTGTCGTCTAAGCTTGACACAGCAGAGCGAGGTGACGTCAATTCAAGACATTCTGAATACAGGTCGCTCAAGCTGGACGAGACCTACAATCTCAACGGCACTTGGCTACATGAGCTCTATTTCGCCAACTGCTTCGATCCACACAGTGAAATTGTGATGGACTCACTCTCATATCTCAAGATTCAGCGCGACTTCGGGACGTTTGACGACTGGCAGCGGGACTTCATGGCGTGTGCTCAAGCAGCAGGAAACGGTTGGGCAGTCCTCGGTTATCACATGTTCCTTAAGAAATACGTCAACTTTATTGTGACGAATCACAGCGGAGACGTACCAGTCGGTTTCTATCCGATCGTTGTTTTAGACATGTGGGAGCATGCTTACTATCGAGACTATCTCACTGACAAGAAGTCATATATCGTCGCCACGATGAGAGAGCTCAATTGGACAGTTATAGAAGAGCGGTTCAAAAAGGCTGAAGCGATAGCGCAGGTGATGAAGTGAAACGCAGTCTCTTGAAGGAATTGGCTGCAGACCTACGTCGGTCTATTCCTCTTAGAGAAGCATTCAAAGATGAAAAAGAAGAGGGTGAAGATTCTCTCGATTCTCAGATAGACAAGTACCTCTCTTCGTACGAGGCTGAAGCAAAGAATTCGAAGAACGAAGGCCTAGACCTTCGAATGATGACGCGAAGATTTCTCATCGAAGCCGAAGAAGATGAAGAAAAGGACAAGGAAGGCGAAAAGGACGCCGATAAGGAAGATAAGACTGCAGAGAAACCTGAAAAGTTGACAGCAGAAGATCTAGACATGGGATCCTTCGTCACAGACGTGATGCGTCTCGTCGACAACTATGACACTCTCTTAGAAGTTCGCAATACCATCCTTAGGCGCGCAGTCAACCATCTCGTCGACAACTACGAAGGCGATGTCGCAGAAGCATTTAAGGAAGAACTTCTCGAGTCTTACGGCATCGAGGCGGGTCGTTCGAAGTCTGAGATGGAGGACGAGTTCGAGGCGCCAAAGGCAGGAGCAGCAGGTCCCCTCGGAGGCGGTGCTTGAGATACGATCTATTCTACGGTAGAAAAAGTGTTCACGTCAAGCTCACGAAGGAAGTTCACGCTTCTCTTCGTGAGAAGCTTTTTCGCCATGGAATAACGATGCAGGACCTCTTTCAAGAGGCCGCCGAGATGGTCCTGTCAGAATCACCTAGGGCAGAAAAGCTTCTGGACAAGATTTCGCGCAAGAAGATGCAGGCTAGTCTCGAGAAGATCAACAGGAACAGCAACCTCCGAATTGGAGAATTCGATAGCGAGACGCTGTACAATCTCTTGGAAGGGTCAGATGATGACGACGAAACCGACGAATCCCGAGAAATCTGAGAGTGTCTTGTCTCTTTTGGGTACAATCATAAAGCGCAGTGTTGAGTTGCCCGAGGACGTGCACACTCTGGCATCACAGGTCAAATTCTTGGGCGATGAATTGAAGAGTGTCACAAAGACTCTTGTGGCTATCGCTTCAGCAATACAGCAACACAACGTAGCCATATCTGAGCTATACAACATACAAGAGATCATCTTGAAGAAGATGAAGCTGGACGGTTCAATCGACACACATCTTCCCGATTTGACGAAGGATAAATCTCAAAAACCAAACTGATGTAATATGCTTTCCTTATTTCTCAAAAAAACCTGGGACTTTCTGAAGCCTCACGTGCCTGTAATTCTCATCACTTTGCTGTTTGTTGCAGCGTGTCATATCGTGTATCGACGCCTCGTAGGTTTAGACGCAGCAAATGCAGGTTATGCTGAGAAGCTAAACAAGATGCAGAAAATACACGATGAAGAATTGCGCAAAATTATCAGCGCACAGGAAACCGAGAGAAAAGAACACAAAGAGAACCTCGAAAGCCTACAAAAAACTCTTGACTCCGTGAAATTGGATCACGACAATCGAATTAAGGAACTCGAAATAAACAAAATAAAGAAGGCTGATGGTCTCGTAGGAACGTGGAAGACAGACCCTACAGGGGTCGCCATGGCCAAGAAAATCGGCGAGATAACGGGAATCAAGGTGGTACTTCCGGGAGAAGTCAAATGAAAAAGATCGTCTCTGGACTGCTTTTATGCTCGATGCTTCATTCTTCTGTTTGCTTCGCAGAAGGCCCAACAACTCCACAGAAACAGCTTCTAGAAGTCAAACCAGAATCTAATCCTGAGGACGCCTCAGGGCCTCCTGTCTTGTCTCCCTTGCAAAAAGGACAAGTTTCTCCGTTTTCTGGTATCTTATTTTCTCCACGCGCTGCAGCCCAGATAGCTGCCGAAATCAGCAGTTTCCCAGACAAGTTGAAGATTGAGATCGACACAGCCGTCAAAAATGCCGAAGCTAAGAAAGACTTTACGATCAAAGAACAGAAATCACAATGCAAGTCTGAAAAGACTCAGTTGGAAGCGAGGATAGAAGCTAACGAAAAGCGGATTACAAACCTTTCGAAGGACCTCGCTGATGCCGAAGCAAAGGTCGCTGACGCGCCTAATCGCTTTGTTTGGTTTGGAATTGGTGCAGGTGTAGGTGTCGCAGTGACAATTGCCACGGCTTTTGCAGTTGTCGAAGCTACTAAATGAATGCAACTGCCTATTTAGTGGCAGGAGCATTGTCATGTCTGAAGACAACAAACCTCAGAAGACCAAGCCGCAACCTTCATGGCTCTGGATCCGTGCGACTGATGGTAAACCTTCAATGTCTGCAACTTTTGCGACGATATCATTCGTCACAACTACACTCATGTACATTGCATCCGCTTTTGAGTCGATAGGACCAGTCAGCATAAGGCCATTTGATCCTGCTGTCTGTGCTGCTTATTTGATGCCCACTCTCATGTTGTATTTTGGACGTCGTGCGACCGATGCGAAACACCCAGGCAAAAACGAAGAAGGAAGTCAATGAAAGTTGTCGTTTCAAAGAAGGCTGTCAGAGAGTTTGTCAAAGAGGCCATGTTTGGGCCTACTGTGGGCTGGAAGTCGACGACTGAAGAGCAGCCTGTATCTGTATCTGCCGTAGTCGATCCTTCTGCTGCAGAAACTGATCCCGGAAATCCAAATTTCAAACCGACCAATAGAGCAGAGCTAAAATCTGCTTTGTCTTCTGTTGTGACAAGCATCAATGACGACGATGCGCCTAATTTCTACGATTCAGTCAAAGATTACGTAGCCTCTAAGGAGAAGGACCAAAAAAAGATGAAAAAGAGCAACGCCAAGCAGGTCGAAGAGTCGATCAGAATGACCATCCGCAAGATGTTGAGGGAGACCGGACCCTACCGCGACACAGGCCTCAGCTATTCAGGCCCCATGACGGGAGCTTCAAAGCGGAAAGGTTTTGAAGAATGTGAAGCATGCGAGGGCACGGGCGACGCCTCTAACGGCAAAGAGTGTCAAGTCTGCAAAGGCGAAGGCATGGTCAAGGCGAAGGCCAAGCGCGGTTACGAAGGCGCAGACGTCGAAGCAGGAATGAAGACCTTCGATGACATGGCAGGCGAGCTTGGCTACTCTGGCGCGCCCGGTGCCCGTCAGGCAGTCGAAAGAGCACTCGAGAAGGCGCGCTTCGCTGTCACAGCAGATCCCACCGAGTTACAGATCATCACACTCACCGCGATGAACGACTACATCGATTTCTTGAAGAAATCAGGTGAACTCACATCGGCTGATGTTCAGCTGATGAAGGATCATCCCAATATCATCTCGGGTCTCGATGGCTTTAGAGAATTTCTTGATGATTACATCAAGAAGGCCATGGGGAAATGAAGACTATACCCTGCATGTGAGAGAGTCGATATGAATACACCCATCGTCGCTGCAGTACAGTTTAATCCTAAGCTCCTCGATGTAGAGGGAAACTTGAGGACTGCCCAACAGCTGACTTTTGAGGCTGCAGCGAAGGGTGCTTCACTTGTCGTCCTACCAGAACTTTGTGTCAGTGGGTATGTTCTAGAAAACAAGAAAGAGGCAGCATCTTGTTCACAGACACAGGATGGCTATCAGACCGAAGCATTTCAGGCGATTTCAAAGAAATTCAACACTCACATTATTTTTGGTTACGTTGAACTTCACGAAGGCACTCTCTATAATTCTGCTGCAGTGATAGGTCCTCAAGGACTCGTTGGAAACTGTCGAAAGCATAATCTTTGGGGATCCGACAACCTTTGGGCTGAGGCTGCTGACAACCTTCATCCCGTCGTTGTGACTCGTGCAGGAAGGACAGGAGTCCTAGTCTGTAGAGACGTCATGAACAACTATAGAGACACTTACAAGTTCTACAAGGCAGAGAGCAGGTTTTATCGACATGGTTCAGTTGATACCATAGCATTGCTTACGAATTGGGGATCCGATTACGGCTATCCAGATTCTTCTTGGATGGAGCTTACTGAAGAAACGGGCGCCAACGTGATCGTGTCTAATCGAGTTGGCAAGGAAAGAGACCTAAAGTTTAAGGGCGGTTCTTGTGTGATAGACAGGACAAGACGCGTATGGACACACGGTTCCTCTTTCACTGAGGCTGCCGTCGTGGGTGGTTGTGTTATTCTCTGAGGAATCATGAAGCTTACTGCACTACACGAAGAATTCCTTGAAAAAGCTCGGCGTCCCATGACATTTGGGACGCTTCCGATCGACCCAAAGACTTCAGATGCTCCGATAATTGCAGTCGATAAATGGACCAAGAAGAACGATTCGCTCGTCAAGACTTTTCCGTTCAGGACTCAAGACCAGAGAAATGATTTCTTGACGCAATTGTTGACTCATGAGATTGAAGTGGGACACAATGCTGATATGACTGTCACAGAAGGGTCTGTTACGCTAAAGCTTCAGACGAAAGACATTCGTCAGGTGACAGAACTGGATAAAGAGTTTTCCAAGTGGACCGATGAACTATACAAGGACGTTGTGTATAGTCGTCGACATGATAGATAACAAGGACAATCGCCTCTTGATGAGTGATTCCCTAAAGGGAATGGTGCCAACTCTTGAGGACGAAGTCGTCGATCGCTTGCAGGACTCTTTTGTCATTGTCTCTCTCGAAACTTCTCATGACGTGAAAGGAGTCGATATTTTGAGCGGCGTTTGTGCTGGCGTGTCCTTTGAGGACGCCTCAGTCAAGGTCGACTTGAGGATCGAGCTTCTGAGAGGCTATGATTTCTTGAAAAGAATTCTCAAAGAATCTGTCGTCTGCAATAGACTTTACTTGAGTCGCAATGACGATGTCGTGGAGCTTATAGGTCCTTACCGCTTAGTATCACCGAGGCTGACTGACTTCGATTATCAAGACAGTCTGTGTACGATGGGAATCGATCTATTTAAGATATGAGCCATATTTAGCCGAAACGGAGCACAGATGGAAAAGCAAGTCAAGCTGAAAACAGGAAAGTCACTCTCTAAGCTACTTGAGAACATAGTAAACGAGAGTCTCAAGACTGGACTGGCGAACAATGCTGCAGAAGAGAAGAAGAAGCAGCAGATGCTTGGTGAGGAAGACGATGCTGGCTTGTTTGGAGACAAAGGCAGCGCCGATGACAAGCCTGCCGAGTCCAAGACAGGCAAGGACGAGAAGGATAAACTCAAGAAGGGTGAGATCACCTCGAAGGACATCGTTGACAAGCTCAACACGATCAGAGGCGGCAAGTCCTTCAAGGAGGAGGCCATCGCGAAGCAACTTGATCAATATGTTGAGAGTCTCTCCAAGCCCGAGAAGGTCGCACTGATGGCCTTCCTCAAAGGACTCTCACAGATTGTGACGGGTGAGATAGCGGCGGAGAAGGCGATAGACCCTAGCTCTAATCCGGCCGATGTCTCTATGGAGAAGTCTGAAGCAGGCGAGAAGAAGAAGGCGTCAGTCAAGCCTAATGTCATCAAGGCGCCGAAGATCGAGAAGAAGCCTGAGAAATCAGCAGAAGACACTAGCGGACCTGTTCCCATCAAGCCTAAGTCGAAGTGAGAGGAGGAGAAATGAGAGTCGCAAAGAACATCGAGCTCAAGATGAAGTCTGGGGAGACAGTCAATATTGACGTTTCAGACGTCCTCCTCGAGAAGATTCGGAGTACGTTCGAGCTGCAGTCTGCAGATCAGGTCACAGAACGACATGTCAAGTATTTTCTAGTGTCGTCCATGAAGAACATGTTGGAGACACATAATGAGTGACAATCAACTTATAGAGACATACGTGAGGCTCATCGTAGAGCGCCAGGTGAAGCAGGCCCACCTCAGTGGCGACAGGACCTCAGAATGGGGCTCCGAAGACCACATCTCTGACCTCGAGCTCAGATGTGCAGATGCTGCTTACTGGCGTGACAAGTATCCGAAGGGCTCGGAGCGTCGAGGACACTACAGGAACGTGTACAACACACTGAAGAGAGAACTCCAGTCTGCGAAGAAGAAGAGCCAACTCAACGAGATGCAGAAGAAGTCGACGTCGCGCGTTGCGAGACATCGTCTACACGAAGGTGGTCTTGTTGGTCATTTGATGCACCTGTACGACAACAGGGAGCTGACTTTTGGAGAGATCAAGAAGATACTTCGAAAGGCTGCCGCAGGTCGTCTTGAGAAAGTCTCAGAAAAGATGGATGGAATGAACCTCGTCTTTTCTTATGACGTGTCTGTAGGTCAATTGAAGGTAACTAGAGGTTCGGAAATTAAGGGAGGCGGCATGGATGCTTCTGCTTTGGCATCCAAGTTCGCCGGCCGCGGATCAGTGGAAGAAGCCTTCACCAAGGCCTTCAAGGTGGTCGAGGGCGCTGTAGGTGCTCTACCTCGGAAAGTGCAGCAGCAGGTCTTTGGTCCATCTGCCAATCGTTGGTATTCCATGGAGATTGTCTACACCAAGAATCCCAATGTCATCAACTATGATTCCGACAATGTCGTTTTTCACGGTTGGCCCGTCTTCAAGCGCGGCCGCTCGGGAGAGGTACAGATGTCAGAGGACGATGTCGGCGGCGTCGACATCCTCTCCAGGTACATCGATAGGATGCAGGCCGCCGTCTCGGAGTCCGGCTGGCGAGTTCGTGGACCGTCAATTGTTAGAATGAAGAAACTGTCTGATGGCTCCATCTATAGCAGCGCTATTGCTGCCATCGACGCCGCCATGACACAGGCCGGAACTAAAGATGGGGATACCATAGACGCATACCTGCGAGGCCTGTTGCAGGAAGAAGTGGCCACCATGTCCCTGCCAGATGACGTGGCAGACATGGTGATGTCCCGTGTCATGGAAGATCCTGGCGCACCAACTGTCGTTGACATCAAGAAAAACTCCGATAAATCGTACCATGGAATAATATCTTCATTTGTCAAGAATTCACCTGCCCTCTTCAAGAAGTTCATCTCCCCCATCGAGCTGGCTATCAACGACTTCGCTGTAGAGCTTTTGAAGGGATTGGAGTCCACCCTGATCGACGACACCGGCAAAGAAGTCCAACGTCTCCGTGCCGAGGTAGGCACTGCAATCTCGGCCATCGAGACAAGCGGCAACGAGACGGCCATGACCACCTTGGCCGCCCAGATGGCTAAATTGAAGTCTGTGGAGAACATCACGTCCCCGATGGAAGGGGTAGTCTTCATCTATAAGGGAAACGCCTATAAGTTCACTGGCTCCTTTGCGGCCGCCAACCAGATATTAGGCATGTTCAAGTACGGTCGAGGAGGTTTCAAGCCGCAGAGCAAATCGTGAGATCTGTCTGAATGAGCTTGTGACACATAGTCATAAAGATAGTCTCTGAATTCTTCCGTCAAAGATGCACTGCACTTCGCACCTCGATTAATCGAGGTGCGAGTTCATGAACTTTTGAAATCAGAAATAAACGTCAGCGCGGGAGTTTCTTCATCGATGTCACTCTGTCTTCGTCTTCGTCTGACATAAGCGTTTCTATTGGTTTGCTGCTTGAAGCTCTGTATCCACGTGGAAAAACTCCCAAACGTGTATTTGGAATGCCTAGGTCGCTTCTAGAAACACCGGGACGTGCAAACAACACAGGCTGCCAGTTGTCTGCTGGTAGTTCAGGATAGTAATGTATTTCTCCACTCGAGATCGAGAACTCAAAAGTATTTTTACTAGTTTCCTTCAGACTAATTCGGCCTCGAGTTGCGATTACTGCGTCAACTGAATTCTGAGGAGACGATCTGTCGCCGTACACTATCGCAGTCTGTAGCTTTGGTCTGATGTCCCTATACACTGGGAAAGGAAGAATCTCGGCATCACTTTTCTCTATGATGTCGGATACATCCTTCACGAATTTTTTGACTTCGGGATCGTCAGTTAGCTTCGTAACTCCTCCCCACTGTTGCATTTGTCCGGGCTTATCTGACGCCTTGAGCGACAAGTATCCTTTGTCGGCACCACTTGTCATTAAAACTGCGTCAGCTTTTGGCGTGCCCGGTACTTTTTCAATTCCTGTCACATTTTTGATCAACTTGCTTCCTAAAACTATGTTGATGGGTCGACCATTGCCGGCCTGTTGTATTGCATTTTGTATCTCTGAAATTTGTCCTGTTTCAGCAGCGAGAGAGACTTCCGATGACTTGCCGCCGAATTCGGCTGTCTTCTGAATTTTCGTCGGTCTGATCCTGTTGCCATAACTGTCAACCACGCCAAGTTCGAACGCTTTACCATAAGCTTGTCTGTCTTCGGACTCAAGCGCGGCAACCAATGCCTTGTTACCAGGCGCATCTGACATCGGAATGATGACTTGATTACCATCTACAAGCTCAAAAGGCTCACGTCTTTTCATCTTTTTGAGGAAGAGTGCGTATCTGTCGCCATGCATATGCATCGGCGATAAGTTGGCTTCGAACAAGACGTGCTGTGTGTATTCTTTGATTAAGCGTCTAAAACTTGTAACTCTCACTGTGCTTTCTTTTATGTCCTGCAGTATATCGATGATTTCCTGAGCATTTCCCTGCACCGGCGTCGGCAGGAACTTGGCAAACTGAGCCGTCATTCCCTTCAACAACAGCTCTCTCATCTTAGTGCCGCTGACGTTGACTGTCTCATTTCTGTCCACACCTCGTCGAATGATCTGGCCACTTGCAAGTAACGTCGGAGCCGACTTTCCCAATGAGGCGTCTGTATACTTCAGGATGTCTTCATTGTCGGAGTAGATTTGGAATGTGTCCATGCTGTCGACAGCTTCGGCGGCCTCCAAATCTTCGTAAACGCGACGAACAGGTGAACCGCCGTAGATGACGTCGACGTTACTGGGTAAGGCTGGCTCGAGAAACTGATTCCAAATTTGCATCATTGCAGCCCCAGTTATCGTCATCTCTCCGGGACGTTTTCTGTCAGAAGACGACACGAATAGGTGGACTTCGTCGTTCTCGTTAGAAGCGATCTGTATCAACCCCCAGTGACCTGCATGCACAGGCTTGCCACTCATAGGCACCAATCCGATAGTCTTAGACTTCATGGGATTTAATTATCGTTGTCGCTTCGAAAAGTATAATTAGCGTACGATGAGAAGAACTTTAACAGACACAAAGCTGCTGCGTGAATACGTCAGGAACGCTCTCCTCGAGGACGAGGCAGGAGGCAACACAGCCCTATTTGGCGGTTCGACGGCAGGTTTCAACGCATACGACGCTTCTTTTTCGCACGGCAGCGGTGGAGGCGCAGGTGCCTGGGGCGGTGGAAGCGCTCAAGACTTGCACGACACTTTCATCGGCCCTTTCGTCGACGTCTTCAAGACGGCAGTCGGCAAGACGAAGGAGATAACCAAAAGGACTCGCACTCTCCTGTGGGTCGGTCTACAGACAGTTTTGACCACGCTGATACCGATCTACGGATACAACTATGCAGAGGTCTTCGACAAAGAAAAAGAGGACATCGAGAAGATCAGAGGCGAGTACAAGGACGTGTACGACAGGACAGAAGCAGCTCTTTCTGGCCCCGACGCGACTCTTCTGGCTTTTATGGCTTCTCCTGCTTTGACTTTAGGTGCTTTTGCTGCGAAAGCCGCACCTGAGGTGACCAAAGGACTTTTCTCCGCAGTGAGCGGCGGTCTTTCTGATGAAATCTATGACGGAACCAAGAGTAAGCTGGAGGCTGCGGGACGCTGGCTCCTCGGCGACGACACCGACGGAAAATCCAGAAGAAGGTCCTCTGGCAAGAAGGGGCGTGGCAGGTCTCCTTCTGACTTTTTCGGCGAGGCCCACCTGAAAGAAGAAAAAGACAGCAAGGACAAGAAGGGCAAGAAATACGGACCCGAAGATTTGCTCAAAAGCAAAAAGATGATTCAGGCTGTCGCAGAGTCTGAAAAAGCAAAGAAGATGGCAGCGGATGCCACCAAGATATACAGGAAGACGCTGGCAGACGTGTTCGCCCAGGCTGAAGAAGTGCTGAAGCGTGCGAAGACGATCGAAGACCTCGAGAAGATCGCCGGCAAGAAAGCAAAAGGGGATCTCAAGGCGAAAATCGCAGAGATCAAGAAGTTGCCGCCTCAAGAGAAGGCGACGGCCGAAAAGATGCTCGTCGACGGATCACGGAAGGCCTCCAAGGAATTCTACGTCAAAAGTCTTACAGATACTGTCAGTGCCGTCGTCAAGGGCGGCGTTCCTGAAGAATCTCAGTTCGTCAAGGACTATCGAGAGACCATCGCAAAAATCAAGGCACTCTGAACAAAGACTCCGCCGCGTTGTATCATAGGGGCATGCCTAAGAAGCAAGCTCCTAAGAACTACAACACCGCTGCGATGCAACCCGATGAGATAAATGCACTACGTGCCTTGGTCAAGGAATTCGTCGGTAAGATTGAGTCTGTCGATAACGAGATCGAACTCCTCAAGAACGACCGCAAGGAGATCATCGAAGAGTATACTGAGAAGTTGGACTTCAAGACCCTTCAGGCTGCATTGAAGGTCGCTAAGATTCAGAGTGAGGTCGTCCACAGAGATACTTTTGATCTCTTTATGGAAGTCTTGTCCGACCCAGCTCAACATTGAGGAAATTGTAATATGAAGAGAGCCATTAAGCGTCGCAAGACTTACGACATTAGACTTACGAAGATGGAGTTGGTGCATCTTCGTGACTTATTTAGCGTCCTGTTGCCTCCCACTGCAGAAAAGACTATGAGTCAGGCCTTGGCAGACCTTGAAGGTAGGTCGCTCGTCGAGACAATCTTGTGGAAGAAGATAACTGAGATTGCAGAAATTGCAGGTGTCCCACTGGGAGATGAAGCACCCGACTACATTGTCGCACCCTCCAGCACTCCAACAATCTCTGTGTTTCAGATAGCTTCAGAACCACAAGAAGAAGAAGAAGATCAAGAAGAGGTGTCCTTCATCAAGAGCGAGCAGTGACATGTATACGATAGGACAAGTGTTATACATCGTCTTGAACAAAAAGAGTCAGATTTATCCAATGCAAGTGGTGGAAGTCATCACCAAAAAGACGTTAAGGGGCGAAGAAGTGAGCTACCTGTTGCAAGCGGGGTCTGATACTTCTTCAACCGTAATGTTGGACAAGGTGGATGGTGAGGTCTTTGAGGCTTCAGAGAAAGCGAGATCTATCCTTTCTAAGCGCGCCGTAACACAAGTCAACAGACTGATCGATGCTGCTGTTAAGAAATCCAAAGAATGGTACGAAAAGGAAAAAACAGCACCATCTCCTTCACCCCAAACAATAGATGATTTACCAGACTTTGATGCTCAAGAAATGAATGACGTGCAAAACACACTCACGACTGTGACATTACCAGACGGAACAGTCGCAAAGATAAAGATGCCATCAAACATTTGAGGACACATGGAACTTAATCGCTTCAACGGTATCGTCCGAAATTATTCCGAAACAGACGTCAGAAGACTCCAGAATTCCATCAAGATGGAATATACACTCGCCACGCTAGGTTCTCAGAAATTATGGAAGATGATGCATGAACAGCCCTATGTTCATGCATTGGGCGCGCTTACTGGCAATCAGGCGGTGCAACAGGTCAAGGCAGGTCTCAAGGCTATCTACCTGTCAGGATGGCAGGTCGCCGCAGATGCAAACCTTGCCGGCGAGATGTATCCAGATCAGAGTCTCTACCCAGCCAACAGCGTTCCTTCAGTCGTCAAACGTATCAACAATGCGCTGCTACGGGCAGATCAGATCGACAACTCTGAAGGCAAGACCGGTACCGACTGGTTTGCGCCAATTGTTGCCGATGCCGAAGCCGGTTTTGGTGGACCGCTCAATGCATTTGAGCTAACCAAGGCTCTAATCGAAGCTGGTGCGGCAGGTGTCCACTTTGAGGACCAGCTGGCCTCTGAAAAGAAGTGTGGCCACATGGGAGGTAAGGTGTTAGTTCCAACCTCACAGTTCATTCGCACTCTCACAGCAGCTAGATTGGCCGCAGATGTAATGGGAGTACCAACCGTCATCATCGCTCGAACCGATGCCGATTCGGCCAATCTCATCACAAGCGACATCGATCCGTACGACGGTGACTACATTGAGACTGGTAAACGTACCCCTGAAGGTTTTCATTATCTATGCCGAACAGGACTTGAGCGTTCGGTGGCACGTGGTCTAGCATATGCTCCCTATGCGGACATGCTCTGGATGGAGACTTCAACCCCCGACCTGGAGCAGGCCAAGCTCTTCGCCGAGGCCATTCACAAGAAGTTCCCAGGAAAGCCTCTGGCCTACAACTGCTCACCTTCCTTCAACTGGAAGAAGAACCTGGACGACTCAACCATCGCCAAGTTCCAACAGGAGCTCGGAGCCATGGGCTACAAGTTCCAGTTCGTCACCCTTGCCGGCTTCCACTCGCTCAACCACTCCATGTACCAGTTGGCCCACGGCTACAAAACGCGAGGGATGGAGGCTTACTCTGAACTGCAGCAAGCAGAGTTTGCAGCTGAGAAGATCGGTTACACGGCCACGAAACACCAGAGGGAGGTCGGTACAGGTTATTTTGACGCGGTCTCTCAAGTCATCACGGCAGGTAACTCATCGACCCTTGCTCTTCATGGTTCGACTGAAGAGGAACAATTTTGATCAAAAAAATTCATAGTTGAATTTTACTTATAGTCAGGAGGCGTTTTTATGCGTGACCTGACTCCAAATGAAATCGGCGCTTTGATGTTTAAGATAAGAGATGATCTTGAGACAGTCGCAGCTAATCTTTCAACGTGGCGATCGCAGGGAATTGGACCCAGCAACATGGTTCCAATTTCAGTCATTGCTGCTGAATCAAAGGTAAGATCTACGTTGACGAGCATAGAAGATGTGATACAACTGATCGCCAAGCTATCTATTTAGTAGATATTTAGACGATACGATATGGAAAATTTAAGAAGTCTAATAAGAAATTTGATTGCCGAGATCAATCGGTCGACTACCAAGATTTCAGCATCGCAAGAGTACATGAAAAAAGAAGACATAAAAAATGTGCTTCAAAGTTTTCTAGAACAGCGCGTCACTTCAGGAGAGATAAAAGATGCTGAATCCCTTGAAATGTTCTTCAAAGATGTCGAAATGTCAATTAAGACACTGAAGATGATTCCCGTGGAAGTTTGGAAGTCTAGATCACAAAAAGGAATAAAACAATGAAGATACAGATACAGCCCGTTGCGATATTTCCAGATACCGCAACTCACTTAGACGTCATCGGCGCGAATATTCGTCAATTCACTCCTGGTTCTGCATTCATTAGCTGGTAGCTACTCAATGCGTCTGGTGAGGTCTTGAAGACTGGTGGGACACTCATCGAAGGTGCTGACTACGAGGGATGGAATGATGACTTTCCTTATCTGGCCAATGTCCTTCTGCAGAAGCTTGGTCTCGACGAGGCGGCTTGATTCTTTGCAGTCTTTACTTGTGATTCTCACGTTGTGAGACTCCTGCTAGCCTAGTATCATTTGTGATTTCATGCTTTGACTTGTGAACATCAAGTCGATTGCACAATGCAAAGTCTATGTAGAAGTGATAGACTAGATGCATGGGAATTGGAAAGATCGAGCTGAGTCAGGCCCAAAAGATCGCGGCGGACGTGCTTCAACACGTCTCGCCTGCGATGCAACGCGCGGAGATCGCCGGGTCGATCCGACGTGCCAAGCCTGTAGTAGGTGACATTGAGATCGTGGCAATCCCAGGCAACCAGGAAAAACTCGTCAAATTGATCCGGGATGTAGGTCAGACGATTAAGCCAGGCGTTCCTGGCGTGGTCCCGTGGGACCCCAAACCTGGATCCAAGTACATCCGGGTTCGACTCCAACAAGGCATGAACCTCGACATGTTCCTCGCAAGCCCGGACAACTGGGGCGGCCTCTTCCTCATGCGGACTGGCAGCGGCGCCGGCGCCGACGGCAATACATTCAACGGCTTTGTTCCCCGAATTTTCTCTCGGTTCAAGAAGCTTTCTGGTGGCGGCCGCATGACCGATGCGATGCCCACGATGCCCGACGGCACACAGCTTCCTGTTCCCGAGGAGCAGGACTTCTTCGACCTTCTCGAGATGGACTTCGTGCCTCCTCAGGAGCGTGCAGATCACAAGGCGATCAAGAGATACGTGAGGCAACCATGAAAGTAAAAACATATGCGATACTACGTCGGGCCGTCGAGGAGGGCGTCAAGCGAGGCTACATGCGCGCCTTCAAGCACACTGACACGCCTGCGCCTGAACACGTGGAGGACGAGATCGTGACGAACGTCATGGGAGAAATCTGTGATGTGTTCTCCTTCGACGACGAAATCGAATGACATCGTAACGTGCAAACTCACGTCGGCACACGTTAGGATAGACCCATGACGATCCTCGCTCTCGATTTCATGAATGCGGCCCACCGTGCACGTAGCGGTTTCAAGATGGGTCCTGCACCGGTGCTTTTCAACTTCTTCCGGCAATTCAAGGCGCTCGTCGACAAGTTCAAGCCCAATCGAATCTATGTAGCACTCGAAGGACGACCTGTGCGACGGCACGAGGCGCTGGTGGAGTACAAGGCCAATCGCGTTGTCGCCCCGGAAGATCCACGTGCTGCAGAACTCGCGAAGTTCTTCGAGCAGAAGGACATGATCGTCGACATGCTTCGCAAGCACTTTCCTGTCTCCGTGGTGAGACATCCCACGTCCGAGTGCGACGACACAATCGCGAACCTCGTCACTGCGTCCTCCACAGCGGTTGACTGGGTGATTGTGTCGTCGGACTCGGACTTCACTCAGCTCCTCCACGACAGGCCCAACCTCCGCCTCTACAACCCCGTGCGCGACGAGTTTGTCGCAGCACCCACAGACTACGACTACTGCACCTGGAAGTCGCTCCGCGGCGACGCGTCGGACAACATTCCTGGTATCCCGGGTGTCGGCGACAAGACGGCCTCGAAGATTGCATCGGATCCGGACCGCCTCAAGGAGTACATCACGCGACCCGAAGTCTCTCAGATCTTCGAACGTAACTATGACCTCATCAGGTTCATGGAGTGGACCGAGGAGGAGCGTGCACTCATGACATCGTCGTCTCCGACCAAGGACTGGTCCGCTGTCAAGGCGGTGTTCGAGGACTACGGCTTCACTTCCATCGTGAAGGACACAGCATGGACGAAGTTCGTCGGCACCTTCGACCCTCTCTTTAACTCGCAGTGATCTCCACGACTAGACGGGCAGGCTTCCTCATGATCACTCGATGCCATTCGTGACGGTGTATCGTCAGGACATCGCCCGGCATCATCTGAAACGGAAGCTCACCGTCCCTCTGGAAGTACCACCCGTCTGCTTCGACCACACGGACTGTCCTGTCCTCGTCGTCCCGATGCCACACCAGCTCTTCGGGATCCGTGTCCGCATCGAAGGTCCGTATTCTAGCATTTCCACGCTGTTCTTCGACGAAGGGAAGGGCGTGCATCACCACCAGCCTGGGATGTCACGACCGAAGAACTTGGTTGCTCTACAGGACCAATAACCTGCCTGGGTTTTGTCCTTCTTGTCTGCGCAGTTGTGCCTGTCTCCGAAGGACTTCCTTCGTTTCCTTGCTGCCTCTGAGTCTCCCATGGCGTCTGGCATCGAAGAACCGAAAGACACTTTCTTCACTTTGCCAGTCTTTGGATTGCGCACGTAGACGTAGGATTTGCCTCCTCCCTTCTTGGGCTTATTGAGCTCTACTTCCTTGCCTTTGTATTTCGCCTCGAGGATCGCGTCTTCCTGCATAGGTAAGTCTAGAGGTACTTCGACACCTTCGTACAGCTCGAACTCTCCGAGGTCCGACTCGAGTAGGTCTTTCTCAAAGTCGCTGTGAGGCACGTATTTACCCTCGAAGTAACGCCGCCGAGCCTCGCGAATCAAAGAGAAGTATTTCTCTGTGCCGACTCTGTACACAGGTTTGTCGAAGGGAACACCCTCAGTCAGATGCCACTTAAGGCCTTCGCTAAGCTTTGGCTCGAGGCCCGTCTCAGCTGCATTTCTTAGATATTCTTCTCTGACAACGACGCGCAGCTGTGATTCAGTGATTCTCATGACTCTAAATAGGACTTTGCATTATAGTTAACATGGCGTATGCAGAGGTATAACTATGTGGGATAATTTTAAGAAGATCTTGGGGTATGCTTGGGCTGCTCCTGTTACTTTTTTCGGTCTTGCCTATGCCTCTGTCTTTTGGGCAGCACGCTGGTATAAGTGGTACGGTGCAGAAGACGGTGCACTCATCTGGCTTGTGGATGCCGAGAAATCACCGGACTGGCTTAATGGCTTATGGAGAAAATGGGCCGGACATGCGATCGGGAACGTGATCGTTCTCAAAGATTCACCCGTAGACAAAGAGACGACCCTTATACACGAAAAAAGACACGTGTTGCAGTGCATGAGACTTGGCATATTTCAACCTATCGTTTACGGAGCCAGCATGCTCGCTATTAAGATAGGTTGTCCTGATAGCGATCCTTATTACGACTGCCCATTTGAGATTGATGCACGCAGAGCTTCTGGGCAGCTTATTGACGTGGTGGGCACCATCGGTAAGAAGAAAGTTAAGTCATGAACCAAAGATCACTTTTGAGGAAATTCGTCGCTGAGACTCTCAGAGAGGGCATGTTCTGGAAGGATACGGACGATGAGATTGCAGACAGAGTTTCATCCAAGAAAGAAAAGAGTTTCTTTGAAAAACTGAAGTCTTTCTTTGGCAGCAACGAATTTGAGGCAGTCGTCGAGGAGTGGGTTGAAGATCAAGAGTACTACCACGACATTGATGTCCCTGAAAAAATTCAGCGTGAGGCCGAAGAATATCTCAAGTTGAAGCGCAGCAAGATCCTCTCCAAAGCTAAAGGCGACGAAGGTCGTGCAAACGCTTTGTCTCGTAAATTACTTGATGCGAGATTCGGCAAGATATTGAAGGACATCGCGAGGCAACAGGACATGGACGTGGAAGACGAACCTCGCAGAAGAGTCAAAGATGAAGAAGTCTGATAAAAAAGTCCAAGAAGTAGTCGGAGACTATAAGCTCTCTGGCGCACAAAGGGTGCAAGCGCCAGGTAATCTCCGAAGCGGTTTTCCCGTCAGAGGTAGCCGAGGATCCATCCTAGACGACGTTGAAGCGCAGCAGGATCGCTCGAAACAGCGAAAGGACTCACTCACGAAGGCGGCTGTCGCTTACGTGACCCGGGGGGACAAGGTCCTCGGCGTTACTCGAGGTGACGACCCAAACGATGTTAACATGCCGGGAGGTGTCGTGAAGAGCGGAGAGACCATGGCTGACGCGTGCATTAGAGAGCTCTGGGAGGAGACCGGCATCAGAGCCACGTCGATCTTTCCCGTATTCTCAAAGGAGAACGGTGGGAAACTCGTAACAGTTTTCAAAGTCGTGAACTACGTCGGCGATTTATCACCCTCCGCCGAAGGTGAACCGAAATGGGAAGATCCGGCAGTTCTCAGGACGTCGACGTATGGCGATTTCTTCCAGGAGATGATTGCTTCACTTTCTGGACGTGTCTTGAACAAGAAGAAGACAGCCGTATAGAATTGAGGAAACATGAAACAGGCACCTGGCTTCCTGAATACATTACAGACGCAGCTGGAAGCCTTGCCGATCGATTGTCTTGAGCGTGTAAATCGATCCGGAGGACTCGAGATAAGAGATTTGTTAGATTTTCTTGTTCGTCCCAAAGACTACACGGCGGACTTGCCCGACGACGAGCAGCCAGACGTCATGTTTGCTGAAATTACAGCAGATGCCGAAGCAATTGGCAGACAAGCGATCGAGTCTGGTGAAGTAGGTTTCTGCGTCCTTGCCGGAGGAGACGGTACTAGACTTGGTCTGTCGAAAGCCTTTCTGAAGCTCCCTAAGTCCAAGACGTCACTCTTGGGACTTAAGATCTTGCAATCGGAGGGATTAGAGCACGTCTGGGTGATGGCCAGTCCCAGCAATAAGAAAGAAATCTCTCGAAATCAGGCTGTGAAAACTCGTAATATCAAAGTCTTCACGCAGTTCGAGTCATTCAGGTTGACACCTGACAATCAGTTATATTCTTCGACTGATGGGCCGAGCTTTCATCCATGCGGCCATGGCGATATGCCTGTTGCGCTTAAGCAAAGCGGAATTCTCAAGGACTTCATCGAAGCAGGTGGCAAGTATATTTTTGTGTCTAACGTAGACAACTTGTTTGCAATGCCTGACCCAAAGATCATAGGACAGCACATCGTTGCAGGCAAACCCATCACTTGTGAGGTCACGCCGCACGACAAAACAGACACTGGTGGAGTTCTGTGTAATCACATGGGTTTCAAGCAAGTAGTCGAGAAGTTTCGACTATCTTCAGAAGCCGATCCAAGTAGTTACTCATGGCTTAGCACGAACTCCATGGTCATCAATGCAAACCTCGACTTCGACTCGATAAGATGGTCTTGGCACAGAGTAAAGAAGACGGTAGAGGGTCGATTGTTGGTTCAATACGAGAGACTCCTTCAGGACCTAACGGCAGTCTATCAAACACAGTTCGTAGGTGTGGAGAGGAAATGCAGATACGTACCAGTGAAGACACAGGCGGATCTCAAGGTACTCCAGAAACTCTTTTGCAAGGAAGCTGTCTGATACCACCTCGGTCTCCATACAGCCTCATCCAAGAGGACTTATGGCCTGACGAATTCAAGATCTTGGTCTCTTGCATGCTGTTGAACTGCACGACGCGGAAAGCCGTCGAGAAAGTGCTGCCTCGACTCTTTCGGAAGTATCCTGATGCCACTGCCATGTCTCAGGCGAATCCAGATGACCTCTCTCAGATTATCGCATGTCTTGGTTTCAAAAATAGGAGAACCAATAACATCATAGAGATGTCAAAACATTTTCTGAGTCCAACGTGGAAGCACGCGAATGAACTCCCGGGCATAGGCGTCTATGCATCTGCAGCATGGGAGATCTTTGTCTTGAGGCGAGTCCCCGATACTTGTCCGAAGGATCATGCGCTCACTCTGTGGTGGAATTGGTATCAGCGTCACTACGCGACTTCTTGACTAGCGTCTCGCGAGACATATGTCTGGTTTGAAACCGACGAAGGAAATGAATCATGATTACTAGAAAGTCTTTGAACGATAAAAAGAAAGAAAAACCTGTCGAAGTCTTTAAAGGTCGAAAGCCTGATCCCAAATGGAACATCGATCGACTTGAGGACGCCGTTCAAGACGGTAAGCTCATGGTTGACGTAGGCGAAGAGGTTATCGTCATACGTCCCAGAGACGGCAAGCTTCAAAAGTCGCTATGCGTGGTCAAATCAATCGATAACGGCCTCGTCGCGACATACGATGAGACTCGCGGTCAGTTCTATAGCTTTCCTTTAGTCGGTCTTGAGAAGTATGACATCGTAATAAAGAAGTCATTGAATGGACGTTCACGTGCGGTCAAGGAGACTCTTGACGTGAGTGTAGTGAATGAAGAAGCTAATGTTGGGAGCCTTACCTGATATAGAAGAGCTTATTCCAATTAGTTTTCCACTTTCGTCCCACGCTCCACCACCAGAGTTTCCGAACCAAACGGGCGCTGACACTTGTATAATCTTGCGTGACTTGTCCTGATTGATGCGTATAGAAGAGATCACACCTTCAATGAAGGACCACTCCATGCCAGCTGTATGTCCCAATATGCTGATGTGCTGACCTGCCCAGACTTTCGAGGATATGTCGGCAGTTTTACGTGTTGTTGACGCTGGTTTTGTAACAAGTAGGGCTAGATCATTTAATTCATCAAAGTCTTTGATGAATGCCACTTCTGGTTGATCTGAGGAGAATGTCATGTATTCTATTTTGCCTTTAAAGTTTTCATCGATGCAATGAAAAGCTGTTATAATTAAGTTTGTTCTGATCCAAACTCCTCCACAGAATGTCATGTAGTTTCCCAATTCGTCTTTCTTCACAAGCGCGACTGTCTTTTCGGAAATGTCTTTTACGAATTCCTCTTTTGAATGAGTAATTTTTGCGACTTGATCTTGAGGTCCTTTAAAGACAGACGTAGAAGCAGGACAGCATGCCATTCCTAGTACAGCAACCAACAATGCTTTAAACGCCATTTTCTGATTCATAACTACCTCTGCCAAATAACTAATGGACAATAGGCATCTTAGGAAGATCATCGGTGATCTTCTTGAAATTTGTGTATTACTTTAGGACACACAGAAAGAACAACACATGAACGTCACATGGACAATCTCTAAGCACTTGAGCGAAGTTGAACTGCGTAAGGACCCTGTCGTGATCAGGGTGAATAAGTTTGATGAAGACGCAGCAAAGAAGTTCTCAGATCAGATGTCGGCCGCACAATCGACCGGTCAAAAGATTGTGCCTGTGACGATCGATTCGTATGGCGGTCAAGTATATTCGTTGCTGTCCATGGTTTCTTCAATCAAGGCATCAAGGATTCCCGTGGCCACGATCGTGCAAGGAAAAGCCATGTCCTGCGGTGCGTTACTGTTTAGTTTCGGTGCGTCAGGCTATCGCTTCATGGATCCACATGCGACCGTAATGATCCATGATGTTTCCAGCGGGGCACACGGCAAGATCGAAGAGATCAAGGCCGACGCCAAAGAGGGTGACAGGTTGAACCAGAAACTCTACAGAGAGATGGCTGCTAACTGTGGCAAGGAACCAGATTTCTTCTTGAAACACATACATGACAGGTCACATGCAGACTGGTATCTTGATGGTGAAGAGTGTCAGTCGATCGGTCTCGCGAATCATTTGCGCATTCCTGAGCTTAGAGTGAAGGTCGACGTGGATTTCGAGTTCAGCTGACATATGAGGATTGACAATTTTCATTAATGAAAAAATGCCATATTTATTCACAAGAGATGTTTTGACCATCTCGAGGAGTATCTATGGCTATCAAATTCAATGGTGTAAGAGTGGTTCCTTGCACACCAACTAACACAAATACAGCAACCTACATCGATCCTATTGGGGATTCAAAAGTTGCAATGCTGCTTCACATGGAAGGAGCCAACAACAGCACGACATTTACAAATAAATCATATTCACCGTTGGCCGTGACGGCCAACGGCAACGCTAAGATCAGCACATCCACCAGCAAGTTCGGTGGATCTTCTGCTTCTTTTGACGGTTCAAATAGCTACCTTTCTTTCACGAAAACATCGGATTTCATCTTCGGAAGCGATGATTTCACTATAGAAGGATGGGTAAACTTCAATTCGTTGGGGTCATATCAGACCATCTATGGTCAATGGGACATTGGGTTGGACTTAGTAAATTCAACCACCATGGTCATTGGATACAATGCAACCCCTGGCGGTTTTGCTTTCACAGTTCCAACCATGTCGACAGGAACCTGGTATCACTTTGCAATCGTAAGGAGCTCAGGATTCATTAGGTTCTACTGGAACGGCACACAACGCGGATCGGCATTCTCCGCTCCAGGTATGAACAATTCATACAACTCAGTCGTCATCGGAAGAAGCGGACCAGCTCAATCCAACTATTACTTCAATGGTTACCTTGATGAGTTTAGGGTTTCCAAGGGAATAGCACGTTACACCTCAAACTTCACGCCTTCAGCCACAGCTTTTCCGAATGCAGATGGATCTGTCGAACTTCCTTCGACAGCATCTGTAGGTGAAACAGTGTACTCAAGCGATGCCGCATATATCTGCACCAGTGCATCACCTGTCACATGGAAGCAGTTCTTACAGACAGGCAACAGCATCATTCCCTAATACCTTGTTAGAGTTCAATTAAGACATATCGGGTCTAGAATGCCTAGACCCGATATTACTTTTGCGGTATTGAAATTTTCATATAATTATTCACGAAGGATTCTAAAAAAATCCTTTAGGAGAATTTTATGGCTATTCATTTCAATGGTGTAAAAGTAATTAACACCTCCGGTGGACCAGGAGGCGCTTCGTGGCCTGGCGATCCCACTAAACTACTTGCAGGAGATGGAACTCAGGTAGACCTAGGAAGTGGAGTTGATCTCTCAGCAGGCGAACTATCCGTCACCGCAACAGGCGCTACAGGACCCCAAGGACCAGCAGGTGCTACGGGACCTCAGGGTCCGACAGGAGCAACAGGACTCCAGGGACCAACTGGGGCAACAGGCGCGACTGGTCCTCAAGGGCCAACTGGTGCAGCAGGGGTTGCAGCGTGGCCCGGAGATGAATCAAAACTTCTTGCGGGAGATGGATCACAGGTCACAGTGGGAAGCAGTGTAAGTCTAACGGCCAACACGCTTTCTATGCCGGTCAAGGCAACATATGTTGCTACAGTGACTGAAAATGCGGCTGGATTAGCCGCATCAAGAGTTGGTGACACAATCTACTCTAATGCAGGAATTTACGTTTGCTCTTCTTTGTCACCATTGACATGGAAGAAGTTTTCGTTAAATTCAACAATAAACTTTCCAGGAACTGGTGTTATTGCATCATATCGCTATTTCAGGATGGTGATAAAAGAATCGAAGTATTCTCAAGGAATTTACACGGGGGCCGCACAGTCAGGGACCCAATTCCAGGAGCTTGAACTTCTTCTAAATTCTGCTAGAGTTGATTATACTGGGGCTTCTGCTTCTTCAACTGGCTCATCTCCGGGAGGTCAAGGTGCAGCTCAGGCCGTTGATAACAATCTAGCAACCAAATGGTTTGTGTACGAATCAGTTACTTCGGCAGCCCCGATCACGTTCACGATAGACTTTGGCTCTTCTAGGTCAGCCAACGGCTTCAGGTTCGTCACCGGTGGAGACGTTCCTGGAAGAGATCCTCTGCAATGGTCTTTTGAAGGCAGTAACAACAACTCAACATGGACTGTTCTACACCTTCAAGACACAAATGCATCAATAACCGACAGCAGGTCCACCTACACCCAAGAGTTTGGGTTCTCTGCTTCTTGATACGGAAATAACCTAAAGGAGAATTCAATATGCCTAATAATATAACATGGCCTGGTGACGGAACAAAATTACTGACAGGAGATGGGTCTCAAGTCATTCTTGGAGATGGTCTGGTTCTTTCCGGAGGAGAACTTTCTACTGATGTTGTTGGTGCCACAGGACCGCAAGGACCAACTGGTGCAACAGGACCTCAAGGACCAACAGGAGCAACTGGTCCTCAAGGACCAACTGGCGCCACTGG
>Ga0078894_10000374_pt1 | contig 30695 bp, 23 predicted proteins | sample LauGreSu1BDMLBSD_2_FD_67506 | JGI IMG/M metagenome (GOLD analysis project Ga0078894, IMG submission 67506) | Freshwater lake microbial communities from Lake Michigan, USA - Su13.BD.MLB.SD (version 4) (version 4) | ecosystem: Environmental > Aquatic > Freshwater > Lake | place: Lake Michigan... | reverse complement strand
TCCACCTGCAATGCACCGATGTCGGCGGTCACGTACTGGATGTCGGGGATGATGGATGCGACGGGCACACTCCGGGCGTGCGAACCCGTGCCCGGGGCAACGCCTGCCGCGGTGGGTGGAACAATGACGGGAAAGGACACCATGGGTCAGGACTCCTGATCAGGACGCTCCGGCGAAAACTGGCCAGGACGCGCACGACGACGTGAACGCCCCCGGATGAAGGCCTTGGGAAGTTGTGGGGAACCCGCGGCGGCGAGCTGCCGCATCGAGTTGACGAGGGTGTCGAGCCGACGCGTGGCGCCGATCGACCGCCAGACCCCGTCGACGATCACGAACTGTTCGCGCGGCCGAGCCAGCCGGGGGAAGGGCAGCGGCGTTCGCTGGCACTGCACGACGGTCTTCAGGGGGATGTCCGGGTGCAGGCGGAAGACTCGACCGGCCATCTGCACCGTCGGCCCGCGGGAGGCGGGCCGAACGAACACCGTCCGCAGTGATGGATCGTTGAATCCCTCGGTCAGGCAGGCCATGGCGACCAGGACCTGCAGTTCGCCGGCGGCAAACCTGCCGATCTGGGCATCCCGGTCGGTTTGCCCGCTGACGAGATCGCAGGCGATCCCTGCCGACCGGAGCTCGGCCAGACAGGCATGGCCCTCGACGGCGGTCCGGAAGAAGATCACGGTCTTGCCGAACTCATCCCGGTGCGCGAGCCAGGTGCGGGCCACCAGCACCGGATCCCAAGAATCGATCGTGACGTGCCGGTACGGCGACAGGTAGCCGTCGTCCTGCAAGCTCTGGATGGAGCACCGGCGAAGGATGTGGTTGTAGGACAGGCGCGCCTGATCGGTGCGGTAGGGGGTTGCCGTCAGGCCGATGACGTAGCCGGGCGCCATGGCCGCCATGACGCTGGCCGAACTGGCGCAGGCGTCGTGGTGGGCCTCGTCCATGATGAGGAGGTCGCACGGGGGCGGCGAACGATCGAACATGCTCACCAACCGCAGGTCGACCCCGAACCCGAACCGACGGTTCTCGTCATCGACCTGCCGGAGCAGCTCGCGCTTGCTGGCGCACCAACCGATCCGCATGCCGGCCAGATGCTGCAGTGTGGCCGCAATCGAGAGACCCAAATGCGTCTTGCCGCCGCCGGTCGGAACGATGACGAGTGCGCTGGACACCACCGCGCGCGAAGCCCGCCCCGGAATGGGGGCCTCGAGCGCCTGGATCACCTGCTGCGAGAGTTCTTGCTGGTAGACGCGCCCACCATGCGCCGAACATCGGTCACGCGCGGCTGGGCCGAGCGTTGCGGTGGCTGAACCCAGCCAGCGTGGTTGGGAATGAAACTCGCACTTTGTCATTGATCGAATCACGGTCGTCGGTTAGGGTGGCAAACGGCAAGCCGTCAGGTTCGTGACAACGGTTTGACCGCGATCCATCCATGCGTAAGAGAGAGGGCAGCCGCGGGGCGTTGTCATGTCGTGTGACATCGTCGCGGGCGGTCCGTCCGCTTCGTGGCGGACGGACGTCGATTTCGTGTCGGCCATGGACCGCCTTCGAGCCTGACCAACTTTGGCCATCCGTCCGCTTCCTGCCGTCAAACCAGCCTTGATGATGCACCCCATGGAAAACAAGAAGAAGCCAACCACCAAGCTCTCGCGTTCCGTCACGTCACTCGCGCGGCTGAGCGATCCGTCGGGATCGCTGCAGGCGATTGACCTTTTCGTCGAGTCCATCGTCTGCGGCCGCTCGTCGACGCGGGCCATGATCATTGCCGGGCCCGTCGGGTCGGGCAAGCGGCAGGTGGCCCTGGCCGCCGCCGCCGAGTTCGGCACCCACGTCACGGAAATCGAGCCGAACTCGCTGGTGTCGCGTGACGAACTCGTCGCGCTGCTCGACAGCGTGGGCTCCGATGGCGTGCTGGTCATCCACAACTTCGACGAACTGCCGAACAAGGCGCAGCAGGAACTCTGCCTGCTGATCACCACCGGCCATGCCCTCGAGCGGCCGAATCCCTACCTGCACGAATCCGCCAAGGGTCACCTGGCGACCGAGCTCGAGCAGCCGGCCATGGTGATCGCCACCACCAACATGCTGCAGTGCATGCCGCATCCCATGATCCAGGCGCTGCCGTGCTTCACGCTGCGTCGTTACCGCGAGTCGATCCGCAGCTCGCTGCAGGGGCGCCTCGCAGCCAGTCAGGCGACCTGCGATGCCGATTCGTTCGATGCGCTCGTCGACCTCATCTACCTGTCACCGGCGGACCGTTTCGAGACGGTCGCCACCGTGCTGACCAGCCAAGCGGCCCGCTGTGCCGGTGGTGCGGTCGATGCGCCCACCGGCGCGCGCGTGGTCGGCATGTGCTGGGCTGCCATGCCCACGCAGGAGATCGTCAGCGCACTGCAGGCGTTCGCACTTGAGCAGGGCGTGGTCGACCCCGACTGGAAGGCGCTGGCCGAGGAGCTTGGCCTTCCGGCCGCGCTCCGCGCCGAGGTCGCCCGTGCAGCCGAGCAGGACGATGGCCCTCGCTCCGGGCGTGACCGCGGCCCCTCTGGCGCCGTCCGCCGCCCCGTGCTTCCGCCGAATCCGGACGGGGGCTGGTGGCCGGAGTGAACATCGCTGCATCCCTGCAATCCCCGGCGGCTTGAGCCGTTAAGCCCCGCCTGAATCCCTGCCCGCGGCAGGTCATCCATCCGAAGCGGGGTGTTTGAAAGCCCAAGCCGGGGCGGGGGGGGGGCGACTGGCTGCCGCGTCCTATCCGCGCCCCTCAAGAATGTCGACCGAAGCCTGTCAGTTCCGCGTCCGGCCGGGCTGCTTGAGTGGGCCTGTCATGAGATGGGCCGTCCACGCCCCCCAGAACACCCGCTCCATGAACTACGAACACCCCGATTTTGACCAGGACTCAGGCTCGCAACCGGCCGCCGACCTCTCGGACGGTTGGATCGACGAACTCCTCGACGACGTCCTGAACCGCCGGGTCGAGCGTTCGATCGACGTGGGCGATGACTCCTTTGACTCGCACGACAGGCCGATCGCCGGCTACCTGAACGAGGCCGACCAGCGCCTTGCCGCGATCGACCCGGACGACCTCATGGACGAGTCGAACGACCACTTCGAGGAACTCTTCCTCGGCGATGAATTCGATGGACTGTCCGACCACGATGCGGACTTCGGTTCCATCTGGTCTGACGACATCGACTGAGGCGTCTGCCCGCGTGGGGCGCCCTGGACTCAGGCATCTACCCGCGCGAGGAGACCCGTGTCCGCCTCACAGCCGAGTGAACCTCAGCTTGTCGAATCCATTCGAAGGGTCGAGACAACTCACGAACATGCCCAATGAGCGGGCGTGATCGAGAGCTTGAACCTTGTGGGCTGTAGGCCCGCCCGAGATATCAAGCATACGGCACGGGACTTGCGTTCCGGTTGACCTGGTACACAGCCAATCCTCAAGGCTCATCGGCACCAGTTCCCTGGGCATGACGCCGTCGGGCAGGTCGTGACAGCGATCCAGGAGTTGCTGAACGAATCGCACGGAAGTGTCGTTCGCGTCGTTGATCGACAGGATCACCAACCGCTGCGGAACATGCAGCGCTATCGAAGCCAAGGACACTTCAGGTGATCCGGTGGCGATCACGATCAACTCGTGAACTTCGGGCACGACAACCGGGTCGCTCTGGTCGGAGTTCATGGAACTCCGGGCGTGCTCTGCAGCCTTGACGGCCAACTCCCTCGCGTAGAAACGCTGCGCGGACTTCTTGGATTCGTCGTCCTGGAATCTGGACACCCGCTGGTACCACGCCCATTTGTCATCATCGGTACCACCCAGCGGTGGCGCGTCGAACTTCATCATCAGGCTGCCCAACTGCGCGCTGGCGTTGGGCCCATCGATGCGCGTGCAGCCTTCCGGGCATTCGCACTGGCTCCCGGCAACGAAGACTTGCTGGATTCCGGCTCGTCGCGCCGCGTCGACCTTTGCCGTCAAGCCGGTGACGGATCCAAGCCCCGTGTTGGGATCCACGGTCGCGGACACCGCGCAATGCTGCCGCGGTGAAACCCTCTGCGCCGCAAGGACAAGGGTGGCGGCCAGTGCGGCGCCCGCGGAGTCCGGTGACAGCTCGAAGTCGGAGAGGTCGCCGATGCCATCACCGACGGACAGTCGCGCACCGTTGACGACGTCCAGTTGCGCGGGCTTGTACTGATCGAAGCAGCGCAATGCACTCAGTCGGACCGCTGCCCCATCGGCAAGCTCACCCAGGCGATGCGGAACACGATGGACGCCGGCACTTGAGCCCACATCGCACGGCAAGATCCAACGGCAGGGCAGGACCAAGCCGGCATGGATGTGAGCCGCGGAGTAGGCGGCGCAGAGAAGGATGCCGAACTCGCCCGTCCGCAACAGCATCGGGCGCGGCGGCTCCATGCCGATCCGTCGCCAGGCTGCATCGGTCAACCAAGGCGCCAGGCGCGGGCCGAGCTTGCGCGTCAGCTCATCGATGTCGGCATCCGTCGCCTCGTTGCTGATGAGTCGTGACCACTGCGGCATGGCCTTCTCGGCTCAACCGCCGGAAACCTCGTAGTGCGCGCACTCCCAGACCGCGCCACCGACCCAGAGCACCAGAACGTTGTCGGCGAAGTGCCGCGCAAGCTCCGCAGTCCCGAACCGATCGTGGAGCTGGGCCAGGTTGAACCGAGCCACACCTGCATCCACCGTCGTCGGAATCCCTAGCCAGGTGACCGAGACTCCGCTGAGCGCGCGATCAAGATCTCCCGCGCTGAAGAAGCGGACGAGGACATCCCGAGCCCCTTCATCGATGGTGCATCGGGCTTCTCGCTGACGATCGGTCGAATCGGCTTCCGAGACCGCCCGCCAGAAGAGCGAGAGCGCCGCGCCTGTCCGCCCCACATCGGCGGCAGCCAGCATGGGACGTTTGACCAGGATGCGACCGGCAATCACCGCAGGCAACTGCTCGTCGGGATCGACGCCTTGCACACCCGAACCGAGGGCGGGCAGCCTCAACGCGGCTACGAGCGAGTACGGATCCTCCGTATCGGCGACCTCGGCCTCGTCAGCTGCCGCGATCGCCCAGAAGACGCGCGCCTTGGCCTGCGCAATCCACACTGCACTTCGACGGACCGTAGCAGCAAACGCCCCAAGCGATCCAATGGCCTGGTGCTGTTGGATGCTCATCCGTGGATCGGAAGAGAGCACACTCTCATCGATCGTGCTCCGCAGCGCCTCCAAGCGTTCTTGGGCTGCAGCCAGGCAATCAGCCCTTCGACCTATCCGCTCCAGCAAGACTTGCGCCTGCTCAAGCGCCGTCCTGGCGGCCTGGGCTTCGATCGGCTGACCGCGATCCACGATCCAGGACACGGCGGTGCATAGTCGAGCGAGGGCATCGACGTCGTCGACCAATTGAATCACCGAATCTGGTTCCGAAAGCCGGGGCAGGGCGCCCGTCGACTGATGCTCCTTGGCCAACGCATCGAATCTTGAACCACAGTCCGCGGTGCCCTCACTCAGGACTCTGGCGAGCTCGTTTGCTCTTTGGGTTCGACTTCGCTCGCCCAGAGTGGAGTCATCCGTGCCACGTAGCAGCCCGAGCAGGCCGTCCCAAACCGCGCCCTGAAGCAAAGCCGGGTCGGTCCGGGCGCAAAGTCCCAGCAGCTCGGCACGCACCACGGGATCAAGCCCTGACGAACCAGATGGCAGCGATCCAGTGAAGGAGCGTTGCCAACTCATCACCAAGTTTCGCTGTGCGGGCGGCAGGAAGATCGAGGGGTCCATCATCGGGACACCTCCGCTGGATCCCAGCCAATGTCCCTGCACGCGGCAGTCCATCCATCCACGCCAGCGGCGGCAAGCAACGGCTCGCACGCTCCAAGAACCCCGTACTCACCCGGATGTCCAACCCGTTGGGTCGTGGGCGCCCTGAGGATGAAGTCGATCGCAGGTTCGAAGACCGCTCCGAAGTAGTCGTCGGCTGGCGCTGGAAGGCTGCCATCAGCTGCGCCGTGGCGCCTCCATGCCTTCGTCATGCCTTCCTCGACTCTTCGGACGCCGGCAAAGAATGCACTGACGACCAGGTGCGATCTCCGCACGACCAGAAAGCCCGAGGGCGCGATCGTCAACATAGCTCCGGACTCGGTTGCGGCGCACCATCCAAGGTGCTCGGCCTGCTCAATGGATCGTTCGACCATGAGGCGGTATCCCGCGATCAATTCTTGGTGTTCAGGATGGTCATCGTTGCGCCGGGCGGCGCGAACAATCGCCTTCGGGCTCGTGAACGAATCAAGTTGCCCAAGCTCGGGGAAGGCCAGAAGCGCCAACGCAAGTTCTCGCGCACCGGCCAAGTGCCGTTCGACATGCTGAACCCTGCTGTCACGACTCGCATGCAACTTCAGGGTTCCTTGAGCGCCAGCCCGAACCGGGCGCTGGCCGGCGGGGCCGACTGCGCGGTGGGACTTGGATGGAGGGATCGGCTGTACACACATGCTCATGTCTGAAGAGCCAGCCGATTGGGCAAACTGACATGGCGATGGCACTTCATTCGATCCAGTTGGCCGCACGACGGGCTGTTCGGGGGGCAGATGACTGGTTCTATCGGTCATCGTTGGCCTCCTTCCAGCCGCGGTTGCTCACGCAGCACAAGTTCCCCGTCGGCCCCACGTTCGAAGGCGTTCACCAGGTTCTCCCGTGCGCGGGAGACAGCCTTGTCCAAGCCACCGATGTCGCTCCAGCACGGTTCGAAGCCCCGCTCGCGCAGCGTGTCGAACAACCACTTTCCCGGGAAAAGATCCCGGCCCGCCGCCTCTGCGCGCTTGCCACCCTGAACGATCGCCTGAAGTCGCTCCTCGAATTCGTGAAGCGGGTTCTGGTTCCGGAACCACTCGATCCAATCACCCAGTGACTTGCTTTCCGCGAGCCCCCGCATGGTCAGCGCCATCAGATGGGGAAATGCGTTCTGGGCACCCGTAGCTCTGAACCGCGCAATCGCGTCCGGGTACTTGGCCGATTCGCGCAGCAACACGAGGCCCAGATCCAACTGACGGTCAACCGAAAGGGCACCACTCGCGACGGCCATGTCGAAGTACTCGAGATGAGCCAGCGCGACGAACAACTTCGATCGCTCGGCCCGGACGCCACCGCCGCGGGCCATCGGCCCAAAGCCGGCATCGACTCCGGCTCCTGGCAATTCGATGTTTCGACGGCGCTTCTTCTTCTCCGCCTGCTTCTGCGCCAGCATTGCCGCGCGAAAGCCATGAGTGATGCACTCAAAGACCTCTGCGACCGGGTCCTCGTTGAATTCACGGTCGCGTTCAGTGACCAGGTCATGAAGCAAGGGTTCGCAGATCTTGTTCCGATCCTTCCCGTCGCGGTTCCGCTGGATCAGCCGATCCAGACCCTCATACATTTCGGTCAATACTTCACAGGCCAACCCGCGATGACAGCGTGCCTCGTTGAAGGCTCGGTCCGGCAACTCAGGAATCCGGCGTCCGTAGGCAGCTTCGGCGTAGGCGGCAACGAGAACCCGCAGGACATGTTCGATGCGCTCCAGTGCCGAGTGTCCGTCGGGCAGCAACTGCCCCGTCGCGTGCGGATCAGCATCTCGCAGTGGCAGCCAATCTGCATGCCACGCCCTGACGGCGCTCTTGATCTGCTCGGGGGTCGGTACGGGCACGGACCTGCGATTAGATACGACACAACCCGCATTTTCAAGCGACGCGAGCCATCCCCACCGGCGGGGTGGGTGAACCCCGCGTCACGAAGTCCGACGAAGCGAACAAGGTCTCAATCCCATCCCCACCGGCGGGGTGGGTGAACTTCAGTCGCAGTCCACTCCGGCGGCGGCCGAAAGTCTCAATCCCATCCCCACCGGCGGGGTGGGTGAACCATCGACGGCGTTCCCGCCACACGCGAGGAGTGGTCTCAATCCCATCCCCACCGGCGGGGTGGGTGAACCCTTGGATTGGGGAGCACAAGGCGTACAACGAGTCTCAATCCCATCCCCACCGGCGGGGTGGGTGAACACCATGAAGCAGATCAGTACTTCATGGAAGAAGGGTCTCAATCCCATCCCCACCGGCGGGGTGGGTGAACGTGGCGATGGTGGAGTACCACGAAAAGGCCGTCTCAATCCCATCCCCACCGGCGGGGTGGGTGAACGTCATCTCCGACGAACGGCACTCCAGCGTTCGTCTCAATCCCATCCCCACCGGCGGGGTGGGTGAACGCCATCATCGTTTGTGTTACCATTCACTCTCGTCTCAATCCCATCCCCACCGGCGGGGTGGGTGAACGCCATGCAGGATCGCCCCTAACACGCCTCAACCGTCTCAATCCCATCCCCACCGGCGGGGTGGGTGAACTCCTTGAGGAGTCCGACCTGCACCAACTCCACCGTCTCAATCCCATCCCCACCGGCGGGGTGGGTGAACCTTGCAGTCCGACATCGAAGATGGTACAGTCGTCTCAATCCCATCCCCACCGGCGGGGTGGGTGAACTAACCCCTTTGCAAGGGCTTACTTGTCAAAGACTTAGGAGGCCGTTTTAGGGAACCCCCTCTCCGAAGGTCCGTTCGGAGCGCCGAAACAGGGAGGTTCCCACACAAGCATGTTATCACGGGGCTTTTGAAACGCCACCTCCATGCGGTCCCAAGCCCGAAAACAGCGGCAAGGCGCGCCAGCGTTCGCCCAGCACGGCCGCGCGACCTTCCATGAGCGCACGGGCTGCCAAACGAACCACCCCAACGTTGACCGCATTGCCGAGCTGCTTGTACGCCGCGCGGTCCGAGACACCGGCTCGGGCGAACACATCTTCCGGAATGCCCTGGAGCTTCGCGGCTTCGCGCGGCGTCAGCGTGCGGTACGACCGGATGCCCGGCAGCCCGGGACCCACGATCGAGGTCTGCGCAATCGCCACCAAGGCCGGGAGGTAGCTGGCGGGCTTGACGCGTATCCCGCTCGGCCGCATCTGGATGACCAAGTCTCGGATCGTGCGCCCCCTGCGGCTCGGGTGTGCCTTGCGCGCCTGCCACTCGAACTTGCGTCGTGAAGGCGGGAAATCACGCACCGATTGGCCTTCGTCCCCCCAGGTCATGGCCAGCCAAGCATCGATGAACGCGCGATTCGTGCGGTAGAACTCGCTGTTCTTGCGCAGGAAGTCAACCTCCCAGTCGGGCATGCCGGACTCGATGCGGGGCCGGACTCGGAAGGCATCGACCCAGATCGGGAAGCCGGGCAACGACGCCGCCGGAATCGTGCGAACGAAGTGGTCCCATGCCTGGAGCCAAGCCCGCTCGCGCGGCGACACGCGGTAGCGATCGATGCCATCGATCTCGCAGTCGGGCTCGAGGAACTCGGCAATCGACCAACGATCGGGGCTCCAGTCCGGCGCAAGCTGCCGATCCAGCAGCGGCGCCACATCCTGCCGGGCCAGCGCGGGGCTGGCGCGACGGGCCATGATGAAGACACGCTCGCGAACCTGCGGCGCACCCCCGAGATCGGGGGGCACCATGTGCGGCGACAGCACGACAGGCGTGGACGACACCTGATAGCCAGCGTCGCGGATCGCACTGATGATGACGCGCCACGTTTCCTGATGGCGCGGACCGACCAGGTTGCGGACATTCTCGAGGAGGAGGAAAGCCGGCCGCTTGGCGCGGACGATCTCCATGATGTCGAAGAAGAGGGTGCCGCGTGTCTGATCGCGAACCCCCAGTTGCGCACCACTCTTTGAGAATGGTTGGCACGGGAACCCCGCGCAAAGCACATCGTGGTCAGGGACGAGCCGCGCAATGGCGGATCGACTGCGACCAGACTCGGCGCACGATGGGTCGGACCGGGTGATCGACCGGATGTCGGCGATCAGCCGATCGGCGGCCAATCCGGGGAACGACGACCGGTAGACCTCGCGGCACTCGGCATCGAGTTCGCATGCCATCACACACGTGCCGCCGAGCCCATGCAGGGCGTGGTGGAAGCCGCCGATACCGGCGAAGAGATCGATGAACGTGAATGAACGCATCCTTGCGCCGCTCCTCTGGGGTTGCCTCGGATCGTAGCCGGACCGCCGAGTCGGGCGACCGGCCCCGACGCAGATTCGCTAGTTTCCCTGCATGGCGGATCCGAACAGACTCACGAAGCAGCAGCTCTGCGATGCGATCGCGACGGCCCTGAGCGTGCCGAAGGACCCGCTCGGTCCGGGCTCGAAGGAACACCTGTGGTTCCTGCAGTCGATCGCGCGCGCACTCGCCCTGGGCGAGGACGGCGGCAAGCACGACCTCACCCGGAGGATCCTGCAGAGCCTGGGCCAGCCGTGGGACGAGGGGTGCATCTCGACGGGTGACACGGTGACTGGAGTTGCCCTGGAGCGCATCCTCGAGGGGCTTCGCGACATGCCAGCGCGCTCCGACGCGGTCCATCAGGCACTGGTCGCGCAGCTGCTGGCATCGGACACCCGCCTGGACCGGCCGGAGGGAAACCTGACGCCCAAGCGTCTGCGCACCGGACATGATGTCTTCGTGCGCAGCCCCGAGGTTGCCGCCTTCATCCTTCGGCGTGCGGCCGGCAGATGCGAAGGATGCGAGGCCCAAGCGCCCTTCATCCGCACCGACGGCACGCCGTACCTCGAGGTGCACCATGTGGTGCCACTGGCTGATGGCGGGCCGGATACGGTCGACAACACCGTGGCGCTGTGCCCGACGTGCCACCGTAGGGCTCATCACGCGATGGACCGTGCGGAGTTCAGCGCGTTCCTCCGGGAACGCGTGCTCACGGCACGCCGGGCTGGTTCTGCACCACCATGTCCACCCGATCGGGGCAGATGACCACGAGCGTGGGGACATCCTGGGCAACGGTTGTCTTCACCTTGGTCACCTCATCGACCTGATGCAGGTCAAGCCGATGGATCTGGACCGTCAGCCCCGACGGAGCGTGGATCCTCGCATCGCCGGGGTAACTTGCCTCACCATTGACGCCGGGATTCATGCCCTGCATGAGGTTGTCGATCTCGATGCTCTCGTTGACGCGACGAACACGGTTGCCCGTGCGCGGCGACATGCGGACGAGCGTCGCCGTTGCCGCGGGATTCCGTTCGAGCAGTGCGCCGGCCTGCACCAACCGCATCCCGAGCGCGGTGGCGTCGTAGGACGATCCCGAGTGCCACGGCTCAAGCAGCATGTCGATCAAGTGTCGGACCGGCATCTCGAGCTTCAGGTGACGCTGCGACTCGGACTGGGACGAGCCCTCGAACCACTCAACCCAGCCGGGCAACGCACAGAGCCGGTCGATGATCGCACGATTCTCCGCCAGGTAGGTGCCTTGGTAGCACGGCTCCTCGAGCTTGGTGGCCTCGCCGACCTGGGCCAGTTGCTGAAACGGGATCCGGAGGACGTTTCGACGCGTCGGGGCCATGCTCGGGTCCAGGAGGAATGCCCGGCGCCAGGTGCGCATGCTGCGACCGGAGGTCGAGTATGGCCGCAGGGACGCCCGCAGCGCCTGCTCGTGCTCGAAGTAGTCGAGCATGGCATCGCTCACCCCTTGGGTCATCCAGACGCGACAGTACGGCAGATACGACTCGCGATAGCCGAAGAACCGCGCCCGCTGCTGAAGCGTGTCGGCATTCGGGGTGCCGCTGACTGGCAGGTCGCGTGCCATGTAGGTGATGGTCAGCCCCTTGACGGTGAAGCCGCGATCCAGCGCCTGCCCCCCGATGAGGATCCAACCGTTGGAGTTACCCCACGGGAAATCCCCCGCATTGGTGCCTTGGTTGCTGTTGAGCACCCTGATCGTGATGTTCTGCAATGCCAACGGCAGATGCGCGAGCAGGGCCGGCAGGGGTTTGAGCCAGGTCACAGTCGTACGGAGCTCCTGCCAGGCAGCCTGGAACAGTTTGGTCAGGTCGGTGTAGTCAGGGTCGTTCGTTGGGCCGGAGAGCACATCGCCCCACATGTTCAACATGGCACGCACAGCCTGATCGTCACCGGCATGATCAGTCACGATCCGCGAGTTGTGGATCACCATGGTCCGCAGTGTGCCCGGCTCCGTGATGTCCTGGGCGAAGCCCAGCAGAAAGCACGCAAGGGCGTGCTGCATCGTCGTCGGAGGCGACAGCGTGGGCGCGTTGGGTGCGGGCACGTCACTCGCCGGGATGACCCGATAGAGCGGTTGCTTGCCGATCAGGAAGGAGGCTGCCCCCGTGTACTGGGGCCCCGGATCGAGCACATGGCAGAAATCCGGCGAGAGCGTGTCGGCGACGCTGAGCAACAGCGGCGCCTGAGCGGTCGCCGTGTACTGAAGCAGGGTGTGACGCGGCAGTTCGGAGCGAAGTCCTTGGATGGCCGCGTAGGTCGGGCTCTCACCGTTGCCTGACCGGGCGCGCGTGTTCAAGCTCGCCTGATCGGCTTCGTCGTCGATGATCAATGCGGGTACATCGACAAGCCCACCCTCAAGCAGCAGGCTCGTCGCCCGCAGGAGTTGGGCCACACGGCGCAGCCCGCTGGCATGCTTGAGGACCGTGATGACGACGGTGCGACGAAGGTGGGCGGGCGTGCCCGGTTGTACCCAGGACTTGAGCCGCTTGGCCACTTCAGTGTGCTGATCCACCGCGCTGCCGGCATCGATGGGAATGTGGACCCAGCCAGCGGCTCCACCCTGACCAAAGCCAAGATCCTGCGCGAGCCGCGCGCGGGTCTGCTCAACGAGGTTCTTTGCGGTTCCAGAAATCACAACGATGATCTGGAAGCCGTTGTCGCGGGCGAGGCAGGTCACGCCAGTGAACGACAGCGTCTTGCCGCTCTGGATGCAGCCGATGACCAAGCCCGTACGCGATGCCGGATCACCGACAGGCGGGACGCACTTACCGAGAATCGCCTCGCAGTTCTGCAGGAGGTCAGCCTGGCCCTCGGGCTGCAGGTCCTTGGGCCCGGAGGAGCGGCCGATGAATGCCGTCCACTCGGTTCCAGGCTTCGGTTGCCACGTGCAGAACGATGGGATTGACGCGGCGCCGTTCGCAGCGGCGATGGCGGTCGCGGGATTGGACGGGGTGGTGTTGGTTGGGAAGGTGGTCATGAAGTCGTGCCGAGGATCAGTTGGGTAGGTCGCGTGGTTCGAGGAGATGGGTGGTTCAGTGGTTGGACATGGCATCGCGCAGCAGGCGATTGATGACGCGGCGGAAGCAACCGGCCATCTGCACGCCGCTGCGTCGAGCGGCGACTTCAGCAAGGCCGATGGAGCATGCGAGACGGACCAAGGGTTCGAGCTCGCTGGCATCAGGGGTGGAAAAGCGCTGCACGAAGGGGTGTGCGAGGCCGAACACGATCTGGATCGTGCGACCGTCGGACTCGGCAACTTCCTTCACGCCGACCCAATCGCCGATCGCGGGGTCATCGACGAGTTCAAGGCACACAGTCCATGACTCGCCATCCACATCGAAGGACCGACTCTCGGAGCGCGAGCGGCTTGCTGGTGTGGTCATCGGATTGCTGGCCGGCGGATCCACAAGCGTGGACGAACCCGGTACGGTGAGTTCACCAGCAGCATCCGACGATCCATCCAAGATGTCCTGACCAGCCACGCACGCATCAGGGTGTTCGGCTATCTCGGAGACGGTTCCCGAAGCTGCCTTGGATGCGATGTCACCGCGATCAGGCGCGCGCTCCAATGTGGCGCGGAAGTTTGCAGCCTGGCGCAACAGGGGCAACGACGGATCGTCTGCCGCGGCGCGGAGCGCGGAGATCAACTCCGACTCGATCGACTCGAGCTCGAAACTGTCCTTGGTGTGACTCACGCGGACCCCCTCAAGCGTGAGTTCTCCGAAGAGGCGCTGGTACGCAAACGAGTTGGATCGGCCGAAGATCTCCTCGGGGCGATAGGTCTCGCCGTCGATGCCGCGGATCAGGCGATTCCGGCGCATCAGCGCAAAGCCCGCACGCGTGGTGCTGCCGCGTTCCAGAAGACCCATGTGACCCGTGATCCGAACGCCGGCCACGGGCAGTGTGAGATCAACTTGACGGAGCCAGGTGACCGACGGGCCCGTCGGCAGGACACCCGATCGCTCATGGAAGGGGGCAACCAACGGCTTGGGATTCGCGTACTCCACCCGCTCGCCACCGTAGGTCAGGTCGAGCGGCACCGTGTTCCCGCCGTCGCGGATGAACGCGCGGAAAATGTCGGCCAGGTGGGAGCGGATCTTGCCGATCGTTCGCCCACCATGCAGGTTGTGACGGAGCCCCTCAAGCGTGATCTCGGTGAAGTGCGCCGACGAAGCGGCCGGCGAGATCGAAGGATGGATGGTCTCGAGGCCCTCTGCGATCACCTTGGCAACGTCAAACTCGATGCGCCCTTCGACGGACTCGCCGAGGGCGCTGGTGCGGACGGACCAACGATCGGCGAGCCAGCAGCCGGCCGTCTTCATGCCCATGCCGAACTCCGAAAGGCCCGAGCGGTTCTGAGGAAGGCATGCGAGCCGGAACGCCCGGGGGTACTCGCGCTGCGGGATGCCGCCAGCGTTGTCGCGGATGATGAGCCGCTCGGCACCGGGGGTCGCATCATGAATGATGTCCACGCGAAGTCGGTACTCGCTGCCGTGCATTGCGCGGAGCAGATCGATGTTGTCGATTGCGCTCTGGATGGAGTTGTCAACGAACTCCGCCAGGGCGTACCAGACCTTGTAGTTCAGGTGTTGCAACGCGCTGAACACGCCGACCTCAGGGCGAATATCCAAGCCCTGCGTGGCAGGCTTGGGGGAAATCGCGTTGACGGACGGGGGAAGGCCTGTGGATTGAGCGGGCGTCATGGATGGAAGGACGGAGAGTGAGGGGGAGTGGTTTCGCACATCTCAGGAGTCATCCGAACGCACGAACTGACGGAGCTGGAACGACTTTCCTGGAAAATCTCTGAGCGAGTGCCGACCCGACAAGGGTCTCAATCCCATCCCCACCGGCGGGGTGGGTGAACTGCCCGGGAAGCCTTCCATCGCGGAACTGCGGTCTCAATCCCATCCCCTCCGGCGGGGTGGGTGAACTCTGCATCTGCACCTTCGGCCTGACCAAGAGCTCGTCTCAATCCCATCCCCACCGGCGGGGTGGGTGAACGGCATGATCGCTTCCTTCGCCGCCCCGCGCGTGTCTCAATCCCATCCCCACCGGCGGGGTGGGTGAACTTCGCGGAAACCATCGCGGATCCCAAGGGTCGTCTCAATCCCATCCCCACCGGCGGGGTGGGTGAACGCCACGGCGGTCCCGCACATCCTCCACGAGTTGTCTCAATCCCATCCCCACCGGCGGGGTGGGTGAACCCGTGGGAGATCGTCCCCAGCACCGACCTGACCGTCTCAATCCCATCCCCACCGGCGGGGTGGGTGAACTTTGTGGAGTTTGTGCCGGGGTAGGGCGAGGACCAGTCTCAATCCCATCCCCACCGGCGGGGTGGGTGAACGATTCAAACCGTTGCGATTCAGCCGGCACTGCGTCTCAATCCCATCCCCACCGGCGGGGTGGGTGAACGATTGTTGAGATTCAGGATTTAAATTATGGCAGAGTCTCAATCCCATCCCCACCGGCGGGGTGGGTGAACCCTTCATGAAGGGCCTTCGGACCTATGTGGTCCAGTCTCAATCCCATCCCCACCGGCGGGGTGGGTGAACCTGAGTTGTGGTCTACCTTGGTCGAGAAGGAGTGTCTCAATCCCATCCCCACCGGCGGGGTGGGTGAACTTACCCCTTTGCAAGGGCCTACTTGTCAAAGACTTACGAGGCCGATTTTGGGAACCCCCTCGTCGACGGCCCGTTCGGAGCGCCGAAACAGGGAGGTTCCCAAACAAGCATGTTATCACGGGACTTTTGAAGCTCAAGCGGATTCCCAGGAGCAGGGTACTGGCGGTCACGCAATCACGAGCCGCGCCGGATCCGACAGTTGCTCCCAATCCAAGCGCGCTCCCACGATCCGAGCATCGTCGTGCGCCGGACCGACCCACGTCTGCGCCGCGGCACACCGAACGCACATCGGGGTCACCACCAACCGATCCTCGTCGGCGTCGGCCAGGCACTCGATCGTCTTGATCATCAACCGAAGTTCCGTCGCGGTGAGGTCGCCCTGATAGACCGACTGCTGGATGCGGGGCGCATACGCGGTGATCGAACGCGCCAACTTGCGCCGCCGCCGGTTGCTCGGCGTGTCATAGGCCACCATGACCCGGTGCGCGCATCGGGCAGCCCGGAACTGCTCATGCGTGAAGAGCATGCCCTGGAGCGGCGCCCCCTCGACTCCTGCGTTGGATCGATCGGCCACATCGACTCGTCCATCGTGGCTCATGGGCACCCCTCCGCCCGGTCGGGCCCAGCGGCACCGGCCTCATCGTGCGCACCGCACGACTGATGCAGGCGCTCGATGTACCAGCGCACGGACCGGTCGATGAGGCACCTGACCGAGCAGGTCGATCCATCGTCGAGCTGCACACCCGACACCATCGTGGCCTGGTACGCCGTCAGGAAGATCTTCCGACCCTCCGGCGTCATCCAGACGGCATCCTCACCATGGGGCCTTTCGAAGTGCGCCGGCTTCATCTGGCCACGATTGCACATGGCCAGCACCAGGCGATCGATGATCGAGATGCGCAGCGGCTCGACGAGATCCAACGCCAGCGACGGCCGACCGGAGTCCTGCGGCGTGTGCAGCAGACCCAGCGACGGCGCCAGTCCATGGGCCGTGACGGCTCCAGCCATCTCCGCGCAGAGCAGCGAGTACCCGAAGGACAGCATCGCGTTCACGGCGTCGCGGGGCGGCCTGCGCGTTCGGCGCTCGGTCGTGAGTTCGCCGGTCAGCATCGACCCCATGCACCGCCAGTAGGCGGCACTCGAGGCGCCCTCGATGCCCCGGAGGCGATCCATGGTGGGCGTTCCGGGAATCCGGGTGAGCCAGGCCGAGAGTTCACGGCGGGCAGGGCCGATGACGCTGCACGCTGGATCACCCGCGTCGAGGCGTGCACGTTCGTGCTGCTGCAGGATGGCGTCCATCGCATGGATGCGAAGGCTGATCAACTCGCCGGCGATGGCGATGGCGGCGCCCCGGTTGCCACGGCGATCGCGCTCGAGGTCAGCCTGGCTCAGGAGCAGCCTGCCGACATCTGCATCCGGCGGAACCAGCGTGACCCGAACCGCACCGCCCACGTCCAACTGGACGAAACTGCACGCGTGGTCGGCAAGGAGCGCGAGGACATCTGCCGACGCGCCTACGGTACTCCCGGCCACGACGCCTCGGAGCCGCGAGGGCGAGACCGTGACGGGCGGCTCATCGGGGCGCTCGATGGCCAGTCGACCGTCGATGGCCCGCAGGAGCGTGCGTGGTGTCGTGACCAGCAGGACCGGCAGGGCGTGCGCGTGCGGCGAGGGAGCGTGACGGCGACTGAATCGGGGTTCTGGGGGAGGTGTCATGCACCCAGCGAGTTCGGGCCGATGCGAAACTGACGGGCAGGCCCTCGGTTGGTGATTCGATGGGGGAAGGCGGTCCGCAGATGTCAGTTCCGGCACCGCCGAACCTGTCAGGGCATGAACGACAAGCACCTGACGCCTCCGATCTCCTTCGTTCCCGATGAGCGCGGTCTGCCGCGCGCGGACTACCTGGTGGCGTCACGGCTCGGCTCGAGAGGGCTGGTCCGCTTCCGCATGAAGCAGCGGGCGATGCTCGATGATGCTGCGCGGCATGACGCGCTCGTGATCCTGACGAGCAGCGCCGATGCAGCCTGGATGCGCCTGGGCGGGAAGCTCATGCGCGTGCCCGCCTCCTTCGCGGCAGGCATGATGGCCCGACTGACGGTGGGGGATGCCGTGCTGCGTTCGGTGCTCGGGCCGCGTAAGCCGGGTGGCGCCATGCCCGAAGACGCAGGGGCATCACGCGTGGTGACGATCAATCACCGGATGTCCTTCCGGACGATGCGGGGGTTCGTCCCCGCGCGAGCCGCCAAGTGGCCGGCTGATCTCAGCAGCACGAGGTATGTGGTGCTCGTGCCGCACGGCCGCGTCGGCCAAAGCGGCGTGAGCTGCAGCGATGCCCCGTGCATGGATGCGCTGCCCGGTCTGGCCGACGCGAACGCAGTGGTCGACAATCGCGGCGACCGCTCGCTCATTCGGTACCGCGGCAGGCTCCAGCCTTGCCCGCGCAACCATGCCCGATGGATGCTCTTGGCCCTTGCCGAACACTCCAACCTGCTCGAGAGCATGCACGGCCTGCTGCACGCTGAGCTGGACCTCGGCCCGGTCGACCTCGACGCGGCGGATGAGTGAGCCGCTGGGGCGCGCAATCCCATCCCCAGCGAAGGGGTGGGTGAACGCGCAGCATGGGAGCGCAGCGATGAATAGACAGGTCTCAATCCCATCCCCACCGGCGGGGTGGGTGAACGATGATCACCGGACCCTATGTCCCACGGGGGATGTCTCAATCCCATCCCCACCGGCGGGGTGGGTGAACATGGGCTTCACCTTGGTTCCCAAGGCTGATGCTCGTCTCAATCCCATCCCCACCGGCGGGGTGGGTGAACGAGGTAGAGCAGGACCTAGAACCTGTACGTCCCGTCTCAATCCCATCCCCACCGGCGGGGTGGGTGAACTCCAGTTGGCGATTGCCTCCGGGCAGCGCGGCGTCTCAATCCCATCCCCACCGGCGGGGTGGGTGAACCTGCACCCCCGAGTTCGTCGCGTGGTTGCAGGCGTCTCAATCCCATCCCCACCGGCGGGGTGGGTGAACCACCATCATCGTCGGCCCGGAGGTGATGAACGTCTCAATCCCATCCCCACCGGCGGGGTGGGTGAACCTACCCCTTTGCAAGGGCTTACTTGTCAAAGACTTACGAGGCCGAATTTGGGAACCCCCTCGTCGACGGCCCGTTCGGGCCGCCGAAACAGGGAGGTTCCCACGCGAACATGTTATCACGGGGTTTCTGAACACGCACCCTTCCAAACCCAAAGATCGCGTACTTGCCCAGGTGCAGTCGCTCCAGTGAGTGCAACCAGGCCTCCAGCTGCCAGTCCCCTGAGAGGACGGCTCGGCCGAGCAGTCCCTCCATCGGCACCGACCGGGACTGGCGGCCCGAACGCCGACTCATGGTCCAACGACGGGTCGTCTGGGCGACCATGCTGAAGCCGGCATCGCACGATGCGCTCGGTGGCCCCAACTCCGCTGCCGCGTCGTCATGGCCGTACAGCACCCGCATCAACCAATCGCGCCGGCGAGCAGCATCGACCAGTCGATGCACATCGACGCATCGATCCGCACGCTGTCCATGCCGAAGGCTCAAGGGCGTGAGGAAGTCGAAGACCAACGGCCCCGCCCCGAACCGCGTGGGTTGCTCCGGTTGGACGAATGACTCGCGACACATGCTGACCAGCTCGAATTGCCGCGACGCCGCACCGAAGCCAAACCGCTGGCGAGCGGCAACGGCCTCGATCACATGGTGGGCGTCATCGATGGCGCTGCCGAAGACGCGCACACAGAACCCGATCGTGCCATCCTCCGCGGTCGACTGCCCACCGAACGGGGCGTCGAACTCCAGCACCATCGGCGCGGGCGGAGTCAGCCCATCGGGGCCCGGCGCGAGCGCACTGCGCGGCGTCGCGCCCTCGAACAGCCTGGCATACGCGCAGGCCGCACCGGCGGGGCAGCGGGCTTCGGCCTTGCTCCCGTGCGAGCAGGCGACCTGCCGCAGCCCATGTCCGAGCAGCCCTCGCGCGGTCGGGCCGAGGAACTCAAGCTCCGGCTCGACATCGACCCGGATGCGGAACCGGAGATCCACGCTCGGCAGGGCGGTGGGGGGCATGGGTCTACAGGCACGCTGGCAAGTGCCAGGGGCGGAACTCAACGGAGTGCGGGTGGATCAGCTGCTTGACCATCTTCTGCAACAACTCGAATTCAGTCGGTGACACTGGCTTGACGCCGTGCGCCAGGATGGACTGATTCCGGGCGTTCAGGGGTGAACGCTGTCGATCACCCAAACCCAGATCGAAGAACCTTGAGCCATGCTCATGACCCAATGCATGCAGCAGCCTGAACGCATCCTGGAGACCGACCTGCAGAAACCCATCCACTGCCCGGCCGCTCCACTCAGACCTCAGGGGCTCGGGGACCATATGGAGCGGAACACGCTTCGACACGGGGATCTCGCGTTCGGCCAGGCAATGCTGTGCCATGGCTTCCGCAGCCCGATATAGGCGCGCTACCGCGTCATCCAGCCGTCCCTCGGACCATCTGCGCATGGCATTCAGCCAAAGTTCCTCAATGAGTTCAACTGCAGGTACCTCCAGCTCCACGCAACCCGCGAGTCGACTCGTGCGACATCGATCCGCCTCTACACGGTCCAGCAGCGTGTCGACATCATCAAAGTGCGGGCGCAGATGGTTGCCAGCCCTGTGGACCTGGCTGAACTTCTCTGCCGCCTTGGCGAAAGCGAAGCAGTCCCAATCCACATGGGCTTGCATCCACCGACTGATGACCAGGAGCTCCTCCTTGACACGCTGATCGTCGATGCGCCGCAGAGCGGCCTCAAGGATCTGCACCGCGGCACCGTAGCTGCCGCTGTTGAAGGCGGCGACGGCATCCTCAATGACTTGGAATCCAAGGTCGTTCCACGGATTCGAGATGCTCTTCAGTGACTCCTGCCCTACCTCGACCACACCGAGGCCGCCCTTGCTGCGCCGCGCCCCGCCCACATACGAGAAGCGACAGGGCCAGCGCCGGGCAACGCTCGCCAACGCCGCAGACATGCACTTCGTACCGCCCGTGATGTCCGCCACGGTGACGGAATCAGCGCCACGGTCGCTCCACTGCCGAACGCATTTCGTCAACGCGCGAAGATCCCGGAGTATCCCTCCAAGATCTTCCTCATTGCGGACCACGAGGGTCTCCATCGCGCCAGGCCCCGGGCCGACCTGCAATCTTGCAATCGCTTCCTCGATTTCCGGCAGCATCGCTTTGGATCCTTGGGAGCAGATGAAGTGGATCCGGGCGGGCCGCCAATGTTCGATCGACTTGCAGATGGGATCGGGGCTTCCGCCAACCGTGCAGATCAGTTGGATGTTCTCGTTGACCATCATGGTGTCAACCTCATCTGAGGTGATCGTAGAACCGGAACGCCCACTCAAGGAGAGAGGTGAGGGCTTTGGGGCAGAGGAGCTCGGGCGGCGGCGCTTGCCCAGCGATCCCCGTGCCAGCATGCATGACGGAGTTGCGCGCAGTGTTGAGCGTCTGAAGTGCGAGGTATGGTCTCGTTCTTCCGAGTCCGGGCGCACCGGCTCGATCGGCGGCAGCTTTCAGCCGATCACGCGCGAGCTTATTGAGCGTCGAGTAGAAGTCGCTCTCCTTGACTCGTCCCTCGCGAACCTCTCTCTCTGCGACCGACCTGAGGTCGTGCAACTCGACCACCTTGAGAGCGAGTGCTTCATTGGCGAGTCCCACGGCACGCATGAAGTCCTGGCGCTCGAGCGCGCGGCGAGCGCGATCGATCAGCCCCTCGGCGCCCCTACCGTGGTTGAGGGACTCGAGCGTGTCGCAGAGTTTGCTTGCGACTGCGTTGGCCGTAGGTGTCTCAGAGAACTGGCGCAGTTCGCCAAGCGCTTGTCCGCGCCTCACCCGCGCGGAGTCAAACTGCATGATGGACTCCAACCTTTGGACATCGGTGAGGTGTGCGGGAAGGTGGGCGGACTTGGTCTGAAAGTACGGCGCGATGCCGCCCACATCGTCGACAAGCGCGAGCTGGGCGAGCGCTGGCGTCGCCCGCGCGAGAGCCGAGGTTGCGCCGAGCGACTTTGCGGAGGCGGTTCCATCCGCGTTCTTCTCGTCAAGCGATCCATAGATGATGTCGGAGAGCGCGATACCCTTCAGCCACCGCATTGCGCCGAGAGCGACGAGTGCATGTATGGGCATCGAGCGAAACGAGTGCGTGATGTCGAGAACAACCTGCTCGTTGGCGACCAGTGCGTTGTCGAGTGCGGCAAAGACGCTGTCGCCGTCGTTGGTAGTGACGATGAGGTCGACTCGTACGCCAAGCGCGTCGCTGAAGCGATGCCCGAAACCGTGGAGCGATTCGGGCACAACGGGACCAGCAGCGAGTGCATCTGAGACCGGGAGCGCCCACTCGAGCGCAGTGTCGGCGTGCGCGGGCGCCAGCCGCTCGACGATCTCCATCAGCACATCCCAACCGCTCGTTGGCGTGCCGACGATCAGAAGTCGATCGGGCGCGCGATTGGATCGACGCAACCAATCGATCGCCGCAGCAGCGAAGAGTTTGGATTCGAAGATGGTGCCGTCGTCGAAGCGGTAACTGGCGACCTTGTACTCACGATTCGCTTCGGTGCGCCCGATGAAGGTGATGAGGGTGGTCATTAGCGACGGTTAGCCCGTGCAACTTCGACAGCAGTTGGGAGGACCGGCTTGTTTACGTAGCAGACGGCATCCCGGTCGTCATTGCGGGGACGCTGCAACGGCATGTACTGCGTCGCGGAGATCTGTGGCGAGTTGTCGTAGTTCGTGAGCGCACGAAGGGCCTGAACTTCCACGAGCTCTTCAAATGACTGGACGCGGCAGAGTTGTGCGATGCACTGCTCAAATGCTTCAGTGAACTTAGCAACGCCAGTCAGGGGCGAATCCGAGGTGGCACCGCGACACTTGAGAGATCGGTAGCGAGCGGCATCCTCACCGAGCCCGAACCGTGTAATCTCAAGCCGAACGCTTCCGAGACCAAACGGCTTGCCAAGCCCAATCTTGTGCGCATGTCCCCTCGGCAGCTGAATGGCAGCAAGGAGCGCGCCAAGTTCGACATTGTTCAGTCGCTCGAAGTGAATGACTGACTCAAATTCCGCACCTCGATCTATCGGCGCGTAGAGTGCGCGTACGTGGTCGTTGCCGCCGGTGGCGGGCGGCAACTGATCCCAGCCTCTCGGTCGATGCCAATAGAATTTGCGGCCCCTGAGCCGCGAATCAGTCTGATCAAAGGTGTGTAGCCCATGATTCGCGGGGGTGCGATGAATCCCGCCCGCTGCGGGTTGCTCGAGATAGAGCCCGAGGCAAGATGCTGATGGGTTTCCAGGGATCACCGAACGCGGCGGAAGTTCTACCGTTGGTTTCGTACACCGTGCCGCACCGAACGCCACGCGCCCCTTGCGACTAACGGGAATCCCATCCACACGAAGCGATGTGAAACCGAAGATTCGTTCGGCCAGTGATACCGGATCTCTCTCATCCCGCGCTTCTGTGAGATCGAGAACAGAACAGCGGTACGGGACGCTGAACAGCTGACAGAACCCGAATGCTCGTACGGCTGGCACGCCGCGCGTGCTGTTCGCGGCCTCGATCCAAAACACCGGAACGCCGTGCTCGTAATACGACTTCGCCTGGGCTGACTGAAGAACGCGGAACAACTCGGCGCGCGGTTTGTGTTGCTGCATCCACTCCTGAAAGTCGTCCCAGAGATGTTGCACGTTGATCGGCCGAGTCAATGCGTCAGGCGGATAAAAGACCGACTCGAAGTGCCGAGTCTTCATATGACCGGCGGTCACGAGTCGGCCGCCACCGCCGAGGGTGACCTTGGTCAATCGACGGTAACGAAGCGTGATGGGGTTGCGTTGACCGTGTGGGTGGTGGATGTGATCCACAAGATCTGGGATCGTGCCGCCAATGCCCCGGAGTGCATTCCTATCGCGGAGCAAGGCTTGGACGCGCTCATGAGGGCGTCCGCCTCCATCCTGATAGGAAACCTCGGCGTCAGATAGGGTTCGGTAGGAGACCTTCGCCCACTCACACGGAAGGATCTCCCACTGCCCCTCGCGCTTGCGAAGATAGCCAGCGCGAGAGCGATACATAGAGACACCGACATTTGTGACACGGTCTACGAAACGATCCAGGTAAGACGCGTTGTTGAGATCGCGGAAGAACACGGAGCGCGGCGTGAGGTGGGCCAACGCGGAGATCGAAAGAGCCTCGACCATATTGCGAACGACCCCCTTGATACTCGATGCCGGAATGTAGAACTTCCCGTCTCTTTGGAAGAATGTACGAGGAGCGTTGTCCTTCTGCTCGCCTGCAACGAGCAGTGGCTCGAGCGCGGTCATGCGAACGGCGATGGATCCTGAATACGTCGGTGCCCCCTTGCCATCATGGATGGGCCAAGGGATCGGGTCGCTACTCGGAACAAAGTTGAATGGTGCGTACGCAGTGGGAGCTGGCATCTCAAGTCTCCTCCCGCGCGACGAGTGCTGTCACGCGATGGGCGATGCAGGCCAGACGGCCGCTCGCGGTTTCCTGGTAGTAGTTGCGAAACTGCGCATCCACCTGGCTCGGCCCATTGGGAAGCGGCAGCGTGTACGGCGTGATGCGCGCTTCGCCGTACCTGCTTGCTCCGGTGTTCGTGTCAAGGCGTTCACCGAGGCACATCATGCGCTCGTCGGTCGCGACCACTTGCAAGGCGCCTGGTACGCCGCAGTCACACTCATGCACCGCATCTCCGATCCAGCCGGTAGCCGTGCGTGCGATCCGCGCTTGTGCTTTGCGGGTTGCTGAGAACCCCTGTGCGTGCAGCATCGTCGCAGTATCGAGCGTGGCGTCCTTCAGCAGCACCGCACTCACACAGTCGATTGCCTCGATGACGACGATCGCATCCTCCGCACCAACATGTTCTCGAAGGAACGAGAGTGGGTCGGCAACCGCCATTGCCGAATACACCCTGATCGATGTTGCACGCAGCTGTCGAACGTGTGGCTTCCAGACCATACGCGAGTCGGTTGTCATTTGGTTGCTCCCACGAGTTGCGCGTTGGCTTGCTCAAATGCGTCGATGAAGGCATCGATCTGTTGCAGTGACGAACGCTCGGTGATGTGTTCGGTGCCGCGGGCGAGGGTGAATCGCACGGCCTTTCCGCGATACCCGTCCTTGTCATCGGCGAACTTCAGTCGACCATTACCCCGCCGCGTTCCGCCTCCGATGGGAAGGTGCCCTGTACCCATGTCGATGACAGCGTGTGCCAGCGCGGCAGCCTGCGCATCGCTGATGCCGTGCAAGGACAGGCGTACCTCGATGACGAGATCGTCCTTCCAGATCGGAGCTTCCGAATACAGCGCTCCTCTCAGGCTTCCTCCGGTCAAGCGATCGATCGCAACATGCTGCACTACGGTTCGGGATTCGTCGGCAAGCATGCATCCGTGGATTCGGACCTTCGACGCAGTGCCGACATCGCCGTCGATGCTCCCGAACAGTTCGCCCAGGATGGCGTCTGAATCCGGTGTGTTCAGCGCCTCGAGAACATGTTGCGTTCGATGTCGCAATGCCCCGCGAAGGGAGGAGCCGGGGATCCAGGGGCGTGGGACGAGTTCCTTCACCTTGTAGTCCGCGACGAGTGACTCACCAAACACGAGGTCTGCGCCCTTGCTCTTGTCGCTACTCGACTTGGCTGTTGGTCGCTGGTTGCCGCCGACGAGTAGTGGCCCATCAGTGGCGAAGCGGATCTTGATGGTGCCAGAGAGCGCGCCTTGCGAGCCGCGCACGCTCGTGGCCGTTCCAGCGTGGGAACCCAAGAGGTGTGCCGCCGCATCTGCTGTTCCAGCCGACTCGTTGATGTCGGCAGGGCGCGCCCGAGCGCCTTCAAGGCCACTGCGCGTGCCAAGATCGAAGGCGCCCAGCGAGAGCGTGCCGTCCACAATCCTGACGAGCCCAAGTCCGCTGCAGACATCGGCACCGAGCGCGATCGCACCTTCGTGGAGGAGTCGTAGAGCCTGAGCGAATGCTGCCCGCGCGGCGCTGATGGTCTCGCCGGAGGTACCTGCACGTTCCGCAAGCACAAGTTCGCAACGGAATCGTGTTCCTTGCGGGATGATCTCGACGTCAAACTTGCCGCCGGTCTCAGCAGCTCCTGACTCATGATCGATTCGCACATGATCCTGAATCTGCGCCCGTGCGCGGTACACAAGCGGCTTGCCGCAGAGCCGTTTCGTAAGGGCAAGTTCGCCGTCGAGGTCGACGAGGAAGCCATCGGACACTTCGATCATCGATGCGGTGTTCCCATCGCTTCCCGCTCTGCCCCACGCATTGGCACAGTCCGAACATTCGGCACGCAGCGCGCCGGCGAGCGACGATCCTGGGATGCGGAAGTCGCCGAAGGCATCACGGACGACAGGCGCGTCGGTAGCGGCGCTTGCGAGGCCGCTGCCGATATGCATGGGCGAAAGCAACTCGAGAGTGAATCGCGCGACCGTGAGTTTCATGAGTCGACCTCCTCCATGTTGCGGGCGCGGGCGGTGTTCGAGATGAGTCCGAGGATGATGAGGCGGATGGTGTCGGCAGCGCGATCTCTCGCTGCGCGCTTCACGGTTTCGGCGTCGCCAGAGGGCGAGCCACGCATTGCGAGTTCATCGACGAGCTTCTTCCAATTCTCGATGCCGACCTTCTGGTCCGCGAACGCATCATGGTCGTCGGGACTCCCGCCAAGCAACGACTCCCACACGAAGGCATGCCCGGCGCGGCGCGGTCTCCCTTTCAGCAGCGATGGAACGTTGGCCCTCTTCCAACGGTCGCCTGCTGTCTTTGAGACGAGAGACTGGAACCACTCACCGAGCTCCCCTTCAGTCATGGGGCCACTCACAGCGGCGCGAAGATTGCCGAGTTGTGACGGAGGAACCTTCATCAATGCCTTCGTGGCTTCCACCGCCTCCTTGGTCTCAAGAACCCCAGCAACAAACGCACGCATGAGGCGATCGCTACGCCGATGCGCGATGGCATGCGATGCCATGTCACTGCTTCCAATCGTCTGGCGCACCAGTCTGCAAGGACTGCCAGTGGGGCGATCCGCTTTGCGGCTTCCCTTCATACCCTGCACCTGCCAATTGATGGCAACGCGCCCGAATCCCTCGTTCGTTCGCGCACCGAGTCCACCTGCGAGCGCCGCTTGCAACTTCGCCGCATCCGTGGGTGCTTCGATGACGAGGACCGATCCCTTGGCGATCGCTGTGCGCGCAGGGCGGGGGAGCCCCCAGACGCTACGGAAGCCACGAACTTGACGGAGCGCAGCGGCGCGGACGGCAATGCGGTCGAGGGCGATGCCCACGCGCTCGGCGATTTCCGCCCGCAGCACGTCAAGTGGCGCAGTTTCAATGTGCGGCAGGTAGTCAGACAGGAGCGTAACGATTGCCTGACCCTCGACCTGGCGGGCCGCGACCTCGTACTCGCGCCAGCCATCAACCGACTCGATCGTCGCGCGGGCGAGGCCATACCCCGCGCTGCGGCTCCGACCGATTCGCAGCGTGCACTCCTTGACCTGCTTGAGCCTCGCGAACACCTCGGCATCTTCGGTTTCGATCACGCCCAGAAAACAGGTGCCGCCACACACCGCTTCGTAGGTGAACAACACGCCATCGGATGCTGCCCGTGTGGTGCGGTCGATCCCGACATGTACCTGTTCAACGCGGCCCGGCGAGCAGTCCATGCCTGGCTCGCCTTCCGCAATCAATGCGAGTCGCGTGGATTTCATCGCGTCAGGCGGCGTTGCGTTCGCGAAGAACCGCTGAAGGTCCTCGATGTTCAGTACTGCGCCAGCCCCGTCGATCGAGTCATGCACGCGCCACTTCTCGAGCTTGCCTGTCTTGAAGGTGAGTGGGCGCGGTAGAGTTCTGCTGCCGCCCGCGCTCGGATAGGCATTCAGGAAGCGGGTCTGCGGGCTCAGAAACAACCTGGAGAACAGGGCATCGCCTGGCTTGATGCCAAGTGCTCCAACACATGCCCCGAGGATGCTCGTGCCGGGAATGTAGGGGAGCGTTGTGTGACCGCCGCCCGCATCGCTTGAGCCATCAGTGAGTGCAGACGACTCGGAAAGCGTGATCGTGAGCAGGAAGGTGTTGAGCATCACGCGGCTCCCTTCTGGAACGCGTCAATCGTGTCAGCCTTCACGAGGAGAGCATTGCGTGACAACTCGAAACGGCAACGCCCGAGCCCACGACTTCGTGAGTGACCGAAGTTGCGCACAAGCCCTGCAGCGAAAGCCAGGCAGAACAGGTCTTGTTCAGTCTCGCACTCGATCGGCGCAGCAAGGACGAGCCCGCCCATGACCACTTCCATCTCGCGGAGCGAACCGCGTTTGACAGAGCGGCGTTCTCCATCAAGTGCAGTGCGGCGAATCGAGAGCAGGAGATCCTTCGCGCCCCCAGCGTGATTGCTGAGTTCATCGCTGACAGCCTTGGGTAGAAGTGCATCACCGACACGCACGGTGCCATCGCGTGCGGCTCCAGTACCGCCGTCCTGCTTGCGTGTTCCGAACAGTCGGTCTGACCATTTCGGGGAGACCTCCTGGCAATCATCGACAAGCGCAACCGCTTCACGGAGCAGTCCGCGGACTGTCCTCCCAGGAATGAGCGGCAACCCTTCGGCGTCAACCATCGGAGCCATGTCGGCAGTGCCGAGGATCGAGGCTCCGCCCGCAATGAGCCACTCCGAGTCGCAGTGGATGATGAGTGATGCTTGAATCATGCGGATACCCGTGCCTGCGAGTTGCTGCTGCCGGCCGCAGTGCGGTCGGGCCGCGGCTCAAGGAATCGGAAGAGATCAACACAGTCAATGTAGGAGGCGGCAAGTGCGTCGTCGCTCAGCATGGTGTCAAGCAGCGCGGTCGCCGCAGGAGTAGCGTGCTTCCCACCACCCAGTCGGCGTTCGATGTTCTCACGTAGATCTCTCAGCAAATCGCGACCGTCTTCGAGGCTACTGCGGAACCCATCAACGGCTCCGCGTACATGGCTGCTTGGCAGGTCATGCTTGAGCGTGCGTGCGTTCGCGAGCAGCTGTTGAAAGCCGTCAAGGGTGTAGGGTCCGCGAGCTGGCCGGCCACCAGCGCGAGCGCGTTCTGATGCATCGCCGGGTATCTCGCTCGTGCACAGGAGGAAATCGATGTGGGTCTTCTCGCGACCAGCTCCCTTTGCGCGAGCTAGCAAGTCTTCAGCCAATTCGATCGCACGAGAGAGCGGGGACTTCACCTTCACGAACGCGATACCGACGCCGCTGTGAAAACCCCTGTCCGCGAGTGACCGCGCAAGCGCGTAGGCGAAGCGCGGTGCGAGCGCGCCGTGCATGACGAACGCGAGATCGTCGCCCCCGAACACAAGGGGTCGAAGCGGCAAATACCCCTTGTTGCGATCAATCGCCGCTCGGATCACCTCAAACTCATGGCTCGAGGAGGGGTTCGAAGCGAGCGCGCTCAGCGCGTCGCGGAAGGCCTGCTGCGTGGCCATCGACACTTCCTGGACGAATGCGCACGAGGCGGCAAGGGCAGCGAGCCCGACCATGCCCTCGCGCCGCTCCCTTCCGCGCGTGCCAAGGCTGTTCAGGTCGAGGGCAACGATCGCCATGTACGAGTCGGTGGACTCCTCGCCGCACATGTCCTCGAGGTTGAAGATGAAGGGTCGGCGTGTGTTCGCAACCTTGAACGCGCCAAAGATGCTCTCATCGCCGAGGCTTGCCCAGCGGTCATCGAGTGATGACTGATAGGCGCGCTTGTCGAGGGATGCGGCGCAGAGCCGCTCGTTCCTGCCGTCGTAGCCAGTTGCAGGGTCGCCTGTGAGTCGGCAGGGGGCTGTGAACGGAAAGCCATTGAACGCACCGCCCCTCGTGGAGTGCTGCCGCGCGGCATTGATGTGCTTGATGAGGTTGCCCTCCACGGTGTCGAGAGCACCGTTGCGAAGATCAAACGGCGCCCATGCCGCGTCAAACTCAAGCGAGGTCGCGTGTGCGAGTGCCCACTCGCTCATCTTGCGCACGAAGGCCCGGGCTTTCGCTTCGTTTGGGAGAAGGAGCCGCACTACGCCGCCCCCGATTCGGACTGGAATGAACCAATTCTCGCCTGTGGGACTGTCAGACTTCGCCTCGGTCAGCCCCATGCCACGTAGCGTGGTGGCGGGAATATCGTCCTTGTGTGGGCCAGTGAAGTCGTCAATGATGCGCGACGCACCGATGACTTCCTTAAGCTTTGAGGTAGCGAAAAGAAAGGCCTGAATCCCATGTACATCAAGACCGAGCAACACAGCGCCATGCGTCTGTTTTTCACTCATCGCATCGCTCCTTGCCGCGATTGCAGCTTCCATCGACTTCCCCGCGTGGCGCGCGTGCATACTTGAACCCGCGCCGAATGAATCGTTGTGATCTATTGACCGGATCGTTCTCGTTGGTCCGCCCCTAGAGTGTCGGCGCAGAATACCAACTGTCTTCTTGCCGCTCTACCCGTGGCGGCGCGTGTGCGGTGACAGGGGTGCGGTTACAGGGGTGTGCCGATCGCAGGATTGCTCGCACCCGGTTCTGCGGTCGGCCCAGCACATCAGCGACGGGGACCGCGGCCGGGTCGACATGGATTCGCCCAGACAGTGCCACCAGTTCGACCGGCAACCAGCGCGATGGGGGCAGAGGATCGATCCGTCCATGCACCAGCTCAAGTGTCTGGGGCGAAACCGCTTGGTCCGCCATGTGTTCGGCCAGGATCTGATCGACGACGATGGCGGTTGCGAAGCCGACTCCCATGACCACCAGGATCGGTGCTTCCGGCACGGCGAGCAGCAGGAGGCCTCCGGTGACGAGCGCCGAAGCGCTGTGCGCCTCGACGCGCAGCAGCGCATCATTCAGTTCAGGCGCCGACAGCTGCCCTTCGCCATGCTGGTGCAGCAGGTAAAGGGCCTCGGCCGCACCCACAGCAACCACGA
>Ga0078894_10000373_pt1 | contig 30754 bp, 26 predicted proteins | sample LauGreSu1BDMLBSD_2_FD_67506 | JGI IMG/M metagenome (GOLD analysis project Ga0078894, IMG submission 67506) | Freshwater lake microbial communities from Lake Michigan, USA - Su13.BD.MLB.SD (version 4) (version 4) | ecosystem: Environmental > Aquatic > Freshwater > Lake | place: Lake Michigan... | reverse complement strand
CAATAATATAATACTAATTTTAATCCTGATAGGATATTTTATTAATTTTGCAATAATATAATATTTAAAAATGCTAACAAAAGAACAAATAGCGCAGCGAATAGCAAAAGAGCTGAGAGATGGAATGTATGTAAATCTAGGTATAGGAATACCTACATTAGTAGCTAATTATATTCCTCAAGACATAGAAGTAGTTTTTCAAAGCGAAAATGGCTTGTTGGGTATGGGGCCTTTTCCTTTTGAAGGGGAAGAAGATGCTGATTTGATCAATGCAGGAAAACAAACTATCACCACATTGCCTGGATCTTCTATTTTTGATAGCGCTACAAGCTTTGGTATGATTCGTTCACAAAAAGTAGATTTAACTATTCTAGGAGCTATGGAAGTTTCTGAAACGGGTGATATAGCCAATTGGAAAATTCCTGGAAAGATGGTAAAAGGTATGGGAGGCGCTATGGATCTTGTTGCCAGTGCTAAAAATATAATTGTGGCTATGCAACATTGTAGTAAAGATGGGAAATCAAAATTATTGACTCAATGCTCACTTCCGTTAACTGGTATTCGTTGTGTAAGAAAGATTGTTTCTGATTTAGCTGTTTTGGAAGTAACCGATGCCGGATTTGTACTATTGGAAAGAGCCCCAGGCGTTAGTATTGATTTTATAAAAGAAAGAACAGAAGGTAGTATGATTATAAAAGGTGACGTGCCCGAAATTATCTTCTAGAAATATTTTAAAATTAACAAAAATCTAACATACAAGGAGGTAATTCATTTTACCTCCTTTTTTTTTGAAAAAAGGCGTTTTATTTAAAAAAAAAAGTTTAATTTTGCACCGCTTTTAAAAAAGTAAAAAAATCTAAAAATGAATTTTAAACACTTTATTTCCATCCTTACATTACTAGTGTCACTCTCTATTAATGCTACTGAAAATCATACAGATACTATGCATGCTGCCACAGCTGCTAATAATCAAGAATCAGAACATACCGATGAAAATAAAGCATTTGATCCTGTTCCAACCATCATGCATCACGTTCAGGATGCAAATGAGTTCCATATATTAGGTGCTATATCCATGCCTTTACCCGTAATTATTTATAACAAAACCAAAGGAAGTTTTTTTACAACGATGTCTAGCGCATTTCATCCACATCATGGTGAAGGTCATTTAGAAGTAGAGGGTTATAAAATGGAACATGCCCGTATTCATAGTATAAATGGAGATGAAATAATAGATTTTTCTATTACTAAAAATGTGTTTGGTATGTTATTGGGAATGATTATAGTATTCATTATTATGTTTGTAATTAAGGGGAAATACAATACAATTGATAAAGCTCCAAAAGGAATGCAAGGTGTAATTGAACCATTGATTCAATTTGTGGCACATGATATTGCTAGAGATAATATTGGAAAAAATTATTTTAAATTTGTACCCTTTTTGATGAGTGTATTCTTCTTTATTTTGATAAATAACCTTTTAGGATTGTTGCCTTTCTTTCCAGGTGGCGCTAACGTTACTGGGAATACAGGATTTACCCTTGTATTAGCATTATGTTCTTTTATAATGATTAATATATTTGCAAAAAAAGACTATTGGGGACACATTTTCAATATGCCTGGAGTTCCTAAAGCGGTATTGATATTGTTGACGCCATTGGAAATCGTAGGATTGTTCATTAAGCCAGTGGCATTGATGCTGCGTCTTTTTGGAAATATATTAGGTGGTCACATTACTATTTTGAGTATAGCCAGTTTGGTATTTATCTTGGGAAGTGCCGGAAAAAGTCTAGGAGGATCGTTAGCGGGAGGTGTTATAGCCATTCCTTTATTAATATTTGTTAATGCAATGGAATTATTTGTAGCTTTTTTACAAGCGTATGTATTTACTCTATTGACATCTATTTTTATTGGAATTGCACAAGAGGAACATCATGCACATCATTAAAATTATTAATTAATTATATAACCCCTAAAAACAAAAATTATGACTGGATTAGCAGCATTAGGATGCGGACTAGCAGCACTAGGAGCAGGTATTGGAATCGGTAACATCGGTGGCAAAGCCATGGAAGGTATCGCTCGTCAGCCAGAAGCTTCAGGAGAAATTAGAGGAGCAATGATTATCGTAGCAGCCCTTGTAGAAGGTGCAGCTCTTATTGCTATCATCGTATCTTTCTTGTGTAAATAAGCATCACAAAAAATTAGAGTAAAGGATTTGGGATTGCCATTTCCTTTACTTTTATTTAATGAAAAACAAATTTTAATAAATAATAAATATATATATAATGATTCTTTTATTTGATCCAATGAGTTTAATTTTGCCGGAAATTGGATATGCATTCTGGACATTGCTTGCCTTTGCGATTTTTTGGTTTATTCTTGGAAAATTTGCATTCAAGCCTATCGTTAGTTCTATCGAAGCAAGAAATGGTAAAATTGAGGCCGAATTATTGTCTGCACAAAAAGCAAGACTTGAGTTTGAGAACTTGAAAGCAGATAAAGAAAATATGGAAAAAGAGGCTAGAGAAGAGCGTATGAATATGTTGGCAGAAGCTAAACATGAAGCAGAAGCTTTTAGAACTAATGAAATGCAAAAAGCGAGAGAAGATGCAGCCAAAATGCTAGAATTAGCAAAAGCAGAAATTGAAACTCAAAAAAATGCCGCGTTGAATGAAGTGAAAAAAGAAGTAGCTAATCTTTCTATTTCAATTGCAGAAAAACTTGTAAAAGAAAAATTGCAAGCAAACGAAGCGCAAGATAATTTAATAAAAAGTATGATTGCTAGCTCTAATTAAGAGTTTAGGGTTTTTAAATATATAACAAGAAATTAATGGCAACAGAAAAATCAAGCTTCCCATATTCAAAAGCATTATTTGAATTAGCTCAAGACACAAAAAATCTTGATGCAATCAAAAATGATGTTTCTTATATTCAAGAAGTATTGCACGTAAGCATAGAATTTAAAGATATCATTAAAAATCCTATCTTTAAAAAAGAACAAAAGCAAAAAATAATTGACGCTGTTTTTGGTGCTAAAATTTCAGCATCTACTATTCAGTTTTTGAAAATTTTGGTTCAAAAAAATAGAATTGCTCAATTAGATTCTATTTGTGATGGTTTTATGAAATTGTATAGTGAAGGTACAAATATTGTATCGTTGAAATTGACTACAGCTTCAGCTATAACTGATGAAATGAAAAATCAATTGGCTTCTTCTATTGTGAAAAATGCAAAAGTAGAAATAAAAACAGTAGTAGATCCTTCTATTATAGGTGGATTTATTGCGGAGTTTAATAATCAAATGTTGGATGAAAGTATTTCCACAAAAATTAATAAACTAAAACAAAAAATTAATTCGTAAAAAATTTAAAATTTAATTATAATGTCAACAGCCGTAAGACCAGATGAGATTTCATCTTTAATCAAAGCACAAATTTCGAGTGCAGATTTATCTTCATCATTGCAGGATGTGGGTACCGTAGTTCAAGTAGGAGACGGTATTGCTCGTGTATATGGATTGAACAATGTACAAGCGGGAGAGCTTGTAGAATTTGAAAATGGTGTTCAAGCTATCGCATTAAACTTGGAAGAGGATAATGTGGGAGTTGTATTAATGGGTGCTAGTGAAGAGATTAAAGAAGGACAAAAAGTAAAAAGTACAGGAAAGATTGCTTCTATCAAAGTAGGAGAGTCAATGGTAGGCCGTGTAGTAAATACATTGGGACAACCTATCGATGGAAAAGGTGAAATAGGAGGCGAATTATTTGAAATGCCATTAGAAAGAAAAGCGCCAGGAGTACTTTTCCGTCAGCCTGTAAATGAGCCTTTACAAACAGGTATCAAATCTATCGATGCGATGATTCCAATTGGAAGAGGACAAAGAGAGTTGATCATTGGTGATAGACAAACAGGAAAAACTACAGTAGCTATCGATACTATTATCAATCAAAAAGAATTTTTTGATAAAGGCGAGCCCGTTTATTGTATCTATGTAGCTTGTGGACAAAAAGCGTCTACTGTTGCAGGTATTGTTAGTACTCTTGAAAAAGCAGGTGCAATGCAATATACAGTTGTAGTGAGCTCTAGTGCTGCAGAGCCAGCTCCATTACAATTTTACGCACCATTTGCAGGTTGTGCAATAGGTGAGTTCTTTAGAGATACAGGAAGACCAGCTTTGATTGTTTATGATGATTTGAGTAAGCAAGCGGTAGCGTATAGAGAGGTTTCTTTATTGTTGAAAAGACCTCCAGGTCGTGAGGCTTATCCAGGTGACGTATTCTATTTGCACTCAAGATTATTGGAAAGAGCTGCAAAAGTAGTAAAAGACCAGTCTGTAGTAGTAAATATGAATGACCTTCCAGAGTCTTTGAAAGGTAAAGTTAAAGGTGGTGGTTCTTTGACAGCCCTTCCAATTATTGAAACACAAGCAGGTGACGTATCGGCTTATATTCCTACAAACGTAATTTCTATTACGGATGGACAAATTTTCTTGGAGTCGAACTTGTTCAACTCTGGGGTTAGACCAGCTATCAACGTAGGTATCTCTGTAAGTCGTGTGGGTGGAAACGCACAAATCAAAAACATGAAAAAAGTAGCAGGTACTTTGAAATTAGACCAAGCACAATATAGAGAGCTAGAAGCTTTTGCTAAGTTTGGTTCGGATTTGGATGCAGCTACAAAAGCAGTTTTGGATAAAGGTGTAAGAAATGTTGAGATTTTGAAACAAAATCTAGCTTCTCCTCTTACCGTAGAAAAACAAATTGCTATTATTTATTTAGGAACAAATAATTTATTAAAAGAAATTCCTGTAAATAAAGTAAGAGCTTTCCAAGAAGATTTCTTCAATACATTGGAAAATTCTCATAAAGAATTATTGGATTCTTTGAGCAAAAAAGCATTGGATGAAGTAGCACCTGCAATTGTAGAGGTGGCTAATCATGTAATGAAAAATTATATGAATTAATAAAAAATAGTGTTGGAAGTATCTTTAATCTTAATTGTTTAGAGATACTTCTAATTTATTAAATAAAATGTACATTTTAAATGGCAGCATTAAACGAAGTTAGAGATAGGATTAAGTCCGTAAAATCTACGCAACAAATTACCAAAGCGATGAAGTTAGTTTCGGCTAGTAAGCTTAAAAAAGCGACAAGTCGTATTACCTTAATGCGTCCTTATGCAGAAAAATTGCAAGATGTATTATCTAATATCATGCAATCAACCGATTTGTCTGAATTGTCTATGGGATATAACGACGAAAGACCTATCAATAAAGTATTGGTAGTGGCTTTCTCTTCGGATAGAGGTCTTTGTGGTGGTTTTAATTCAAATTTGATCAAAACGGCTAAAAGAGTAGTTGAAGAAAAATACGCAAATAAAGTAGGAAGAAAAAATATCACGGTTTTGCCAATTGGTAAAAAAGTAGATGAAAATTTTAGAAGAACGGATATAGCGGTTAATAGCGATTACTGGGATTTATTTTATAATCTAAATTTTGAAGAGTCTTCTAAAATAGCACAATTCTTGATGAATTCATTCCTGTCAAAAGAGTATGATGTAATTGAAGTTGTTTATTCAAAATTCAAAAATGCAGCCGTACAAGAGTTTTCTGTTGAACAATTTTTGCCTGTAGCAAAAGTTCAATCTACTACTAAAGTTTCTAACAATGCAGATTATGTATTTGAGCCAAATAAAATTGCGTTGTTGGAAGAATTGATTCCAAAGATTTTAAAAACGACATTTTTTAGATATTGTTTGGATAATAATGCTTCGGAGCACGGCGCTAGAATGGTAGCGATGGATAGTGCAACTAATAATGCAGGCGACTTGATTAAGAAATTAGAAATCGAGTACAACAAAGCACGTCAAGCAGCTATTACAAATCAAATTATGGAAATTGTAGGTGGTGCAGCAGCCTTGGATGCTTAGTACCAACTAAATTTTTTCAAAATATAAAAAAGACCTTCTAAATAAAGAAGGTCTTTTTTTATGAATTTAATTTTTTAGGGAATATACTCAAAAGCTCCAATATCTATGCCGCTTCCATTGGGCCTAGGATTACCTTTGATGTCTATCAGTAGTCCATTACTTTTACCTGCATTTATACAAGGCGATGTGGCTTTTAGATTCAAGTTTTCTTTATCTATGGTTGTACTTACAAGTTGGGGGTCTATATTGATTTTACAGTTTTGAAAACTAGAATTGGTAAAACTGCTAGAAGATTTATACAAGCAATTCTGAAAAGAATAAATTGTTTTATCATTCAACGTGCTCTCTATGTCCAGCAAAACTTGCTCTCGTCCAGATCCATAAAAAATACAATTTTGGAATAGGCAATTATCTAATTTGTTTTGAAAATTCTGCTTCAGCGAATTGTCATAAAATTGATTGGATAGAACAAAAACACCTTTGTCTTCTCTGCTTTGAGAATTAAAAAATGTACAATTTGTAAAATTATATTTACCTCCCAGCATCAGTTGTACAAGATAGTCTGTTGAGGTGTAAAACTCTGAATTAATAGCGGTTACTTCATTGTTTAAGCTTCTTATAGCCCAGTAGTATGCATTTTTTATTGTGGTATTTTCTATCTCAAGGGTTGAACGTGTGGCATTGGTCATAAGCGAATAATCCGTTTTGTCTTGAAATCCAAGCCAAACTCCAAATGCACTTTCGTCTATAATGGCATATCGTATCGCATTTTTGGGACTGCCTCTGTAATATAGCAAACCAAGCCACTGGCCTGCTAGATGCTGATATTTGCTCTCCAGCCTCAATCCGCCTAGTTCTACTTTTTGGTCTTTTTTGCCATCTATCACCAATTGTCCTTCTACCAAAATACCCGAACTGTTGTCAAAATATATTTTACAACCAGCCCCAATCGTTAGTTTTGCGCCTTTGGCTATATAAATTCCCGGCGTAATTCCATTTCCCGAAGTCTTGTGGAGTACTACGTGAGGTTTGTCATTAGCCCAAAACGTGTTGGAAGAAATGATTTCTCCTTTATGAAAGTAGGCATCCAACCCAATCGAAAAAAGCACTACAGACTGTGTTTTGCCATTAATCTCGAAATTAATTTTGTCATCTACTACCAAAATCTGTTTTACAGGGTCAATTTTTACCTTTACAAACACCCAAACACTGTCATTCCCTTCAATCCGAATATTGGAAACATCATTGCCCGTGTAGCCATCTATATTGATTTGATAGAACGAAGTGTTGCCTTTTTCGAGAGATGCATTAGAAATAATTACGGGCGACTCCGAACGATTATATATTTTGAAGGAACGCGTAGCCGAGCCTATACTCTGAAAAACCGTATCAAAATACAAGGTATCTGTAGAAAATTCAAGATTGAAGGATGGATTGCTATTGATAGTTTCCGTATTGCATCCCCAAAAAGACCAACTCAATAATACTATTATAAAAAAAAGCAGTTTGTTCAATTTTAAATTTTTATACAAACGCAAATCTAAATGTTTTTATTTTTACTTTCTCAATAAAATGAAGCAATAAATACACACTATACAAATTTTTTAAACTTTGGGTGCTTTCCGTGCTATCCGCTATATCTATTCTGCTTTGCTTCAGAGGATGCTGTTTCTATCACGAGCGCAAAAAAAATGTGTAGATAAGTTATATCAAAAAGAACTTAAAAATAACTAAATTGTTTACTTATATTTGTAATCTATTTAATTTCTAATTTAATAATAGAACAGAAATATTATGGTAAATAAAAATATAATAGAAACATTGCATTTGTTCACAAAAATTGATTTTGAGCTAATTGAGTTATTGAAATCATTGTCGCCAAATGAGTGGAACTGTCAAACGATTGCAAAATTATGGACAGTTAAAGATGTCGCTTCTCATCTACTTGATGGAAATTTAAGAGCATTGTCAGTATCTAGAGATAATTATATATTAGAAAGCACTGAGAATATCAATTCTTTTCAAGAACTCACAAGTTATATAAATAATTTAAATAATTCTTGGGTATCGGCTACAAAAAGATTAAGTCCGAAAATAATAATTAATTTGTTAGAAATTACAAATAGTGAATATTATAACCATTTAAAAACATTAAATTTATTTGATGAGGCTATTTATTCTGTAGCTTGGTCAGGACAGAGTTCCTCTCCCAACTGGTTTCACATAGCAAGAGAATATACTGAAAAGTTTTTACATCAACAACAAATAAGAGATGCTCTTGGTAGACAAGGAATTATGACAAAGGAATTATTTTATCCATTTGTTGATATATTAATGTATGCTTTTCCATATACCTTTAGACAAATTGATGCTATGAATGGAACAATAGTTTCTATAAAAGTAAACTCTGATATTGGTGGAATTTGGAGTATTATAAAAACATCATCAGGTTGGATTTTAGATAAAAGCCAAAATCTTAATGCAACTTCAATTGTTATTATTAATCCTGATACATTATGGAAATTATTCTCAAAAAGTTTGAAACCAGAGGATGTTTTAGATAAGGTAGAAATGAAAGGAGATCTTAATTATGCCAAACATATGCTTAGTATAGTAGCTGTAATGGCATAAAATTACAGTTTTTTTTGACACTAAAATCAGTGAATACATTAATTACAAATGAACCTTATAAATAATATTTCTTCTTTTTATTTCCTCTTGCGCAAGTGATAGTAGCGGTATACTACGAAGCTTGCGTACCGTTCATATATCCGTATTTTTCAAACTTTGTTTTCAAAAACGGCTATAATGTCGGTATTCAAAAAAGGAGATAAAGCCGATAGCACGGCCCTTTGGGTGCGCCCAAAAAAAAGATAGTAGATGAAAAATTATAGTGTATTTTTGTGTTATTAAAAAAAAATAGAATATATGGCTACGATAGCATTAAAAGGAAATGAAATACATACACAAGGTGAATTGCCTGCAATAGGAACGACATTTGTAGCGGAAGGATTGGTGGCAAAGGATTTGAGCGAAGTATCTACGGCGGCTTACCAAGGTAAAAAGTTGGTTTTGAATATTTTTCCGAGCATTGATACGGGGACTTGTGCTATGAGTGTGCGCACGTTTAATGAAAAAGCAAGTCAAATGGATAATACGCAAGTTTTGTGTATTTCGGTGGATTTGCCCTTTGCGATGAATCGTTTTTGTGGAGCAGAAGGTATCGAAAATATAACAACTTTGTCTGCTTTTAGAAGTTCATCTTTTGATTTTTTGAAAATGGTAGATGGTCCTTTGAAAGGGTTGACGAGCCGTGTGGTAATTGCACTAGACGAAAATGGTGTGGTCACGCATACAGAGCAGGTTGCAGATATAGTAGACGAACCTCAATATAATTTTTAATTCAAAACAAACTAGCGATGCAAAAATTAATAGCACCTTTTAATTTGCAACAGTGGATAGAGGAGAATAGGGATTTGCTCAAGCCGCCTGTATCTAATAAGAATTTGTACAAAGAAAGTGGCGACTATATTGTAATGATAGTAGGTGGCCCCAATGCTAGAAAAGATTATCATTATAATGAGACGGAGGAGCTTTTTTATCAAATAGAAGGCGATATAGAAGTGGGCGTGCAGATAGATGGCAAAGCAGAGGTAGTAAAGATAAAAGAGGGTGAAATGTTTCTTTTGCCGGCTCGAATTCCACATAGTCCTTCGCGTCCTGCTGGCTCGGTAGGCTTGGTCATCGAACGAAAACGTTCGGAGGTAATGAATGATGGGTTGCTATGGTTTTGTGAATCGTGCAATACTAATTTGAAGGAATATTATTTTCATTTGGATAATATTGAAAAAGATTTTATTCCACGATTCAAGGAATTTTATGGTTCCGAAGAAATGCGGACTTGTCCTAATTGTAATCATGTAATGGCATCTGATCCAAGGTTTGCATAATTAAGGATAGCATAAAATTCCTTGTTGCTAAAAAAAATGTTTTTTATAAGTATTAAGAAAGTTTTCATATGTTTTTGATAATATTCAAAAGCCAAAATTGAATGTATATTAAAAATAATTGAATCAAATCAAATAGTTAATTTCAAAATTATTACATTTGTAGCTTAAATCAATTCCAATATATATGGAATTTAAATAGTTTATTTTAAAATCAACAAGTATGAAAAAATTTAGTGAAATAGTATATTCTCGTCCTAATTTGGAAGCGTATTCTGCCGAATTGAAAAAAGATATAGAAGCTTTTAAAGCTTCAGATACATTGGAATTGCAGCGTCAACTTTTTTTGAAAATTTCTAGAGATTCTAAGAAAAATGGTAGTGCACATTCATTTGTAGAAGTGAAATACAGTCAAAATTCAAAAGATGCTTTCTTTGAAGACGAAAAAAAGTATTTTGATAATGAAATGCCTAAACTAAGTCCTGTTTTTAAGGAGTTTGGCATAGCTTGTTTGAATGCAAAATTCAGAAAGGAATTGGAAGCAGAATTTGGCAAACAATTTTTTGATTTGACAGAGTTGCAGAATAAAATTGTATCGGAGGAAGTAGTACCTTTGTTGCAAAAAGAAAATGAATTAAGTGCTGAATATCAAAAACTAAAATCAGAAATCAAAATTGATTTTGATGGCAAAATGAGAAATCTTAGCGGAATGTCGCCATTGATGGAGAGTACCGATAGAGAGTATCGCAAGGCTGCATCAAAAGCAATGTATACGGAGATGATAAAAGTTCAGCCAGAATTGGATAGAATCTACGATGAGTTGGTAAAAGTTCGTACCGAATTGGCACATAAATTGGGTTATGAGAATTTTGTACAAATGGGCTATGATAGAATGGGACGTACTTGTTATAATGCTCAAGATATTACAAAATACAGAGGTTTTGTAGCTAAATATGTAACGCCAAAAGTAGCGATATTGAAAGATAAAATCGCTAAATTACAGGGATTGGACACGATGTATCATTACGATTCTTTGTTATTCAAAGATGGAAATGCAACGCCAAAAACTAGTCCAGAACAAATGATAGCTGATGCTCAGGTTATGTATAATGAGCTATCTCACGAAACAGGTGTATTCTTCAAGCAAATGATTGATCTAGAAGTAATGGATTTGTTGAATAGAGAAAATAAGAGCCCAGGAGGCTATTGTACTTATATCGATGAGATAAAATCACCTTTTATATTCTCAAATTTCAATGGAACGTCGCATGATGTGGATGTATTGACGCATGAGGCAGGACACGCTTTTCAATGTTATTGTAGTACGCATTTTGAATTGGGAGAATATTTGTTCCCCACTTCTGAAAGTGCTGAAATTCATTCAATGAGCATGGAATTTTTTGCATGGAATTGGGTAGATAAATTCTTTTTGCAAGATACGGAGAAGTATAAATTAGGGCATTTGCTTAAATCTTTGTTTTTCTTGCCATATGGTGTATCTGTAGATGAATTCCAACAAAATGTATTTGAAAACCCTTCAATTTCTGCTGAAAAACGCAGAGCTATGTGGAATAAAGTAAGTGATACCTACTCACCGTGGATTAAAGTAGATAATGAGCCATTTTTGGAAAATGGAGGTAGATGGCAGTTACAAGCACATATTTATCAAATGCCTTTCTATTATATAGATTATACGTTGGCACAATTGTGTGCATTCCAGTTTTACAAAAAAATGAATGAAGATTTTGATAAGGCTTGGAAAGATTATCATAGACTTTGCAAACAAGGAGGAAGTATGAATTTCTTAGAATTATTAGAAGTTGCAAATTTGAGTTCTCCATTTGATGAAAAAGGCTTTGCTGAAACAATTGACTTTATTTTTAATGAAATCAATCGATTGTTTGATGAATATAATAAAGAATTAGCTGCAAACTAAGATACAAATAAAAAGGCACTTGAAATTTAATAGTGCCTTTTTATATTTAAGACTATGGCTATATATATAAAGGAATCAAACGGAAAGGATAGAGGAGTATTTACCGATGCAGATATTGATGTAGGTGAATTAATCGAGATTTGTCCAGTAATTGTTTTGCCTGCACAAGATAGGGAGTTAATAGATCAAACCGATATTTTTAATTATTATTTTCTATGGGATGATGATCATTCAAAAAGTGCTATAGCACTGGGATATGGATCATTGTACAATCATAGCAATAGAGCCAATACAATATATGAAAGTTATTATGAAGAAAGAGAAATACACTTTATTTGCCACAGGCCTATTAAAGCAGGCGATGAAATAACTATTAACTATAATTTGGATCCAGATTGTGAGGATAAAATGTGGTTTGAATAAAAAAATAATAACACATTAATTATTGACAATCAATTTATTATAAAAACTTCAAGATCTGAAAATGAAAAAATAATAAAAAAAGACTTGCCAATAAAAAAATAGTACTTATCTTTGCACACCTTTTTTAAAAAGGGAGTATTCTAGAGCGATAGAATACGCACTATAATTTAATTCGTTCTTTGATATAAAAATAATAAAACAAAAGAGATTTTCTTGTAAAGAAAATCCCTAATTAATTATACACAAGCCGAAGTAGCTCAGTTGGTAGAGCAGCTGATTTGTAATCAGCAGGTCGGGGGTTCAAGTCCCTTCTTCGGCTCTATTTTTTGCAGCAATGTAAAAAAAGGGGGGCAGTTTCCAGAGTGGCTAAATGGGGCAGACTGTAAATCTGCTGCGCGAGCTTCGGTGGTTCGAATCCATCACTGCCCACTATTTGTTTTATATTTTTATATTATTAAGTTCAAAATGCGGAAGTAGCTCAGTTGGTAGAGCATCAGCCTTCCAAGCTGAGGGTCGCGGGTTCGAGTCTCGTCTTCCGCTCTATATAAGAAGTCTGGTAAATAATATTAGGAATTATGCTTTTGAGCATAATTTTTTTTTATTACTAGCCGACGTAGCTCAGGGGTAGAGCGTTTCCTTGGTAAGGAAGAGGTCGTGGGTTCAATTCCCATCGTTGGCTCAAAGAAAGAAAAAGGAATATATTAAATCAATATATATTAAATTTTAAACCAAAATAAAAAAACAATAAAATGGCAAAAGAACAATTTATCAAAACCAAACCGCACGTAAACGTGGGTACAATTGGTCACGTAGATCATGGAAAGACTACATTGACAGCTGCTATTACAACAGTATTAGCAAACAAAGGATTGGCTGAGAAAAAAGATTATGATTCAATCGATGCTGCTCCAGAAGAAAAAGAAAGAGGTATTACTATTAATACAGCTCACGTTGAATATGAAACTGAGTCTAGACACTACGCTCACGTAGACTGTCCTGGTCACGCGGATTATATCAAAAACATGATTACAGGTGCTGCTCAAATGGACGGTGCTATTATCGTAATTGCTGCTACAGATGGACCTATGCAACAAACAAGAGAGCATATCTTGTTGTCTAGACAAGTAGGTGTGCCAAAAATCGTTGTTTTCATGAACAAAGTTGATTTGGTAGATGATCCAGAAATGTTGGAACTAGTAGAAATGGAAGTAAGAGAATTGCTTTCTAGCTACCAGTATGATGGTGATAATACTCCAGTAATCAAAGGTTCTGCTTTGAAAGCATTGAACGGAGATCCTGAAGGTGTAAAAGCTATCGAAGAATTGATGGCTACTGTAGATTCTTATATCCCAGTTCCACCAAGACCAATTGATCAACCATTCTTGTTGCCAGTAGAGGATGTATTCTCTATTACAGGTAGAGGAACTGTTGCTACAGGTAGAATAGAAAGAGGTATCGTTAGAACAGGAGAAGCTGTAGAAATAGTAGGTCTTAACAAAGAAGGCGAAAAAGCGTTGACTTCAACTGTTACAGGTGTTGAGATGTTTAGAAAAATTCTTGATATTGGAGAAGCTGGAGAAAACGTAGGTTTATTGTTAAGAGGTATTGACAAAGAAATGATCAAAAGAGGTCAAGTAATTTGCAAGCCAGGATCAATTACACCACACACTCAATTCCAATGTGAAGTATACGTTCTTTCTAAAGAAGAAGGAGGACGTCATACGCCATTCTTTAACAAATACCGTCCACAGTTCTATTTAAGAACTACTGACGTTACAGGAGAAATCACTTTGCCAGATGGTAAAGAAATGGTAATGCCAGGTGATAACTTGACATTGACAGTTCAATTGATTTATCCAGTAGCTTTGGAGAAAGGATTGAGATTTGCGATAAGAGAAGGTGGTAGAACAGTAGGTGCTGGTCAAGTAACTGAAATTATCAAATAATTTTAATTTAAAAGTAAGATGCAAGGCATTGATTACAGTGCCTTGTATTTTTTACGGGTGTAGCTCAGCTGGTAGAGCGAAGGTCTCCAAAACCTTAGGTCGTGGGTTCGAAGCCTGCCGCCCGTGCCAATATTATAACAATAATTTACTTAATAAGAAGTATGAATAAAATTGTCAATTATATAAAAGAATCATACCAAGAACTTACAGATAGAGTTACTTGGCCTACGATGACGGAATTACAAAATTTTACGACAATTGTTTTGGTATCATTGGCTATAATTACTTTAGTAGTATTGGCAATGGATAAACTAAGTGAGTTTGGTATAATTGATTTATATTATAATAATATATAAGATTAAGAGATGGTAGAAGATAAAAAATTATATGTTCTCAAGGTAGTTAGTGGTCAAGAGAATAAAATTAAAAATTACATTGAGCTTGAAATCGTAAGATCTAACTGGGAGCATATTATATCAAATGTATTGGTTCCAACAGAGAAAGTATATAAAATACGTAATGGAAAAAAGGTAATTAAAGAAAAAACCTTATACCCTGGCTACTTGTATATTGAAGTGAATGAAAAAGCGATAACAAGTGAAGTCTTAGCTACAATAAGAAGTATTAGTGGTGTAATGAATTTTTTGGGAGGAAATCATCCACAAGCGCTGAGAGGACCAGAAGTACAAAAATTACTAGGAAGAATAGATGATATGCTAGGAAAAGGTGAAGTAATGCTAGAGCCTTTTATCATTAATGAATCTGTAAAAATAATTGAAGGTCCATTTAATGATTTTATTGGTACAATTGAAGAGATCAATGAGGAGAAGAAAAAACTAAAAGTTATAGTTAAGATTTTTGGAAGAAGACAACCAGTAGAGGTTAGTTTTACACAAGTAGATAAAATAAATTAAAAATAAAAATTTTTTTTAAAAAAAAAGAAAAATATCATGGCAAAAGAAATTGAAACGTACGTCAAACTCCAGGTAAAAGGAGGTCAAGCAAATCCAGCTCCACCAATTGGTCCTGCATTAGGAGCAAAAGGAGTAAACATTATGGATTTTTGTAAGCAATTTAATGCAAGAACACAAGATCAACCAGGTAAGGTATTACCTGTAGTATTGACTGTATACAAAGATAAATCCTTTGACTTTGTAATCAAAACTCCACCAACACCCATTTTATTATTGGAGGCTATCAAAGCTAAAACAGGTTCTAAAGAAAGTAATAGAAATAAAATTGGTAGTGTTACATGGGATCAAGTAAAAACAATAGCTGAAACTAAAATGCCAGATTTAAATTGTTTTACAATTGAATCTGCTATGAAAATGGTTGCAGGTACTGCAAGAAGTCTTGGTATTACTGTATCTGGAGAAACTCCTTGGCAAAATTAATTTTTTAATAATATAAATAACATATCGTGGCTAGAATTTCAAAGAAAAGAAAAGAGGTGAATAAGCTTGTAGATAAATCTAAGTTGTATACTATAGATGAGGCTGCAGGTTTGGTAAAACAAATAAATACAACAAAATTTGATGCTTCAGTTGATTTACACGTAAAATTAGGTGTAGATCCAAGAAAAGCTGATCAAGCATTGAGAGGAACTGTTACGCTTCCAAATGGTTCTGGTAAGTCAAAAACTGTTCTAGTATTCTGTAAACCAGAAAAAGAAGCAGATGCAAAAGCTGCAGGTGCTGATTATGTTGGTTTGGAAGAATATATTACCAAAATAGAACAAGGATGGACTGAAATCGACGTAATTGTAGCTACACCAGATGTAATGGCTACTATTGCAAAATTAGGTAGAGTTTTAGGACCTAGAAACTTAATGCCTAATCCAAAATCTGGAACTGTTACGCCAGATGTGGGTAAAGCGGTTGAGGAGGTTAAAAAAGGAAAAATTGCTTTTAGAGTGGACAAATTTGGTATTGTGCATTCTTCAATAGGTAGAGTTTCTTTTACCCCAGAACAAATTAAGCAAAATGCAGAAGAGTTTATTTCTACATTGCAAAAAATGAAACCTAGTACTGCAAAAGGAGTATACATGAAATCTATTTCATTGGCTACTACAATGAGTCCTGGTATTAATATCGACACTAAATCTATAAGCTAATTATGAATAAGCAACAAAAAGGAGAGGTTATTGAATCCCTCAAAGAAAGATTTAACGAAGCACAATTTTTTTATTTTATTGATGAAAGTACATTAAGTGCTGGCAAAACAAGTGAATTAAGAAGAGCGGCTTTTGAAAAAGAAATAGATTATACTGTAGTAAAAAATACACTGATTAAAAAAGCATTAGAAGCTTCAAATAAAAAAGCTGAAGAAATGTATCAAGTATTGGAAGGACCTACAGCAGTATTCTTTTCAGAAAATTCAAATAGTATTGCTAAATTAATCAAAGAATTTAGATCTGATAATGAAAAACCAAGTTTGAAAGCTGCGTATATTGATTCTGATATTTTTATTGGAGATGATCAATTACAAGCATTGGTTAGCTTGAAGTCTAAAGAAGAATTGATAGGTGATGTTATTGGATTGTTACAATCTCCAATTAAAAATGTTTTGGGTGGTTTACAGTCTAATGCAGGACAAAAAATAGCAGGTCTATTAAAATCTATTGAAGAAAAAAATTAAAAAAATTATTAACAAAAACAATTAATCTAAAATTATCAAATCATGGCAGATGTAAAAAAATTAGCAGAAAGTTTAGTAAGCTTAACTGTAAAAGAAGTACAAGAATTAGCACAAATTTTAAAAGAGGAGCATGGAATTGAGCCTGCTGCTGCTGGTGCTGTAATGATGGCTGGACCTGCTGCTGCTGGTGCTGCTGAAGCTGAAAAAACAGCTTTCGATGTAGTATTGACAAGCGCTGGTGGTGCTAAGTTGAATGTAGTGAAAGTAGTTAAAGACATTACAAACTTAGGATTGAAAGAAGCTAAAGACTTAGTAGATGCTGCTCCAAAAGCAATTTTGGAAGGAGTTTCTAAAGCAGATGCAGAAAAAGCTAAAGCTCAATTAGAAGAGCAAGGTGCTTCTGTAGAAATTAAATAGTGCATTCTCGCACTCAAAAAAAGTGAAAAAACTGGCTTGCTCATGTAATAAATGAGCAAGCCTATATTTGTTTGTATTATAAACATTTCTAATATATAATTTATATAAATTATGCATCAAGCAATCAACCAACCTAGAATTAATTTTGGAAAAACAAAAATAAATTCTAGTTTCCCAAATTTACTTGATATTCAGAAAGAATCTTTCATAGAATTTTTTCAAGTAGATACCTCTCATGAAAATCGTCAACACGAGGGCTTATATAAAGTTTTTGAGGAGAATTTCCCCATTTCTGATGCCCGTAATATATTTTTACTTGAATTTTTGGAGTATTATATAGATCCACCTCGTTATTCTTTGGAAGAATGTATAGAGCGTGGCTTGACTTTTTCTGTGCCTTTAAAGGCAAAATTAAAGCTTTCTTGTAGCGACGAGGAGCACGTAGATTTTAAAACAATAGTACAAGAAGTGTTCTTGGGAAATATTCCTTATATGACACAAAAAGGTACTTTTATAATAAATGGAGCAGAGAGAGTAATTGTTACTCAACTTCATCGTTCACCATCAGTTTTCTTTGGACAATCTGTTCATCCTAATGGTACTTCTATCTATTCTGCTAGAGTAATTCCATTTAAAGGTGCATGGATGGAATTTGCTACAGACATAAACAATGTGATGTATGCCTACATCGACAGAAAGAAAAAATTCCCTGTTACGATGTTGCTTAGAGCTATTGGATATGATTCAGATAGAGATATCTTGAATTTATTTGATATAGCAGATGAGGTAAAAGTAACTAAGTCAACTGTTAAAAATTACATTGGTAGAAAATTAGCCGCAAGATTACTTAAAACTTGGGTAGAAGATTTTGTGGACGAAGATACTGGAGAGGTAGTTTCTATTGAAAGAAATGAAATTATTTTCGAAAGGGATACTGAGATCACAGAAGCTATGATAGAAAATATCTTAGAATCTGGTGTAGATATGTTGACACTTCAAAAGGATGATAGTGCTCTTGATTATTCAATTATTTATAATACATTACAAAAAGATACTTCTAATAGCGAAAGAGAAGCCTTAAATACAATTTATCGTCAATTAAGAGGTGTAGAAGCTCCTGATGATGAAACAGCTAGAGATGTAATTGATAAATTATTCTTCTCCGATAGAAGATACGATTTGGGTGAAGTAGGTAGATATAAAATTAATCAAAAATTGCAATTGGATGTTCCAATGACTACAAAAATTCTTACTAAAAAGGATATTGTAGCTATTGTGAATTATATTGTACAATTGGTTAATGGTAAAGCTGAAATCGATGATATCGATCACTTGAGTAATAGAAGAGTTCGTACAGTAGGAGAGCAATTACATGCTCAGTTCAGTACAGGACTAGCTCGTATGGCTCGTACCATTAGAGAGCGAATGAACGTTAGAGACAATGAAGTATTTACTCCAATAGATTTGATTAATTCAAGATCTTTCAGTTCTGTAATTAACTCGTTCTTTGGAACTTCTCAATTATCTCAATTTTTGGATCAAACCAATCCATTAGCAGAGATTACTAATAAAAGAAGGGTTTCGGCCTTAGGACCTGGAGGTCTTTCTAGAGAGAGAGCAGGTTTTGAGGTAAGGGACGTTCACTATTCTCACTATGGAAGACTTTGTACGATTGAGACTCCAGAGGGACCAAACATTGGTTTGATTTCTACATTGTGTGTACATGCAAAAGTTAATGGAAGAGGATTTTTGGAAACACCTTATAGAAAAGTAGAAGACGGTAAAATTGATCTAAAAGGAGATCAAATTTATCTTTCTGCTGACGAAGAGGATGAAATGAGAATAGCTCAATCCAAAACAGAATTTAATGATAAAGGTGAAATAACAGATGAAGGAATTATCGCCAGATATCAAGGGGATTTTCCTTTATTGCCACCAAGCGATATTGATTATATTGATGTAGCACCTAATCAAATTGTAGGGGTTTCTGCTTCATTGATTCCATTTTTGGAGCATGATGATGCCAACCGTGCCTTGATGGGCTCAAACATGCAACGTCAAGCAGTTCCTTTGATGAGACCACAAGCTCCAATTGTAGGTACTGGATTTGAGCGTATTGTAGCTCAAGATTCCAATAACCTTATCAATGCAGAACGTGAAGGAGAAATTGTTTATGTAGATGCTGAGCGAATTGAAGTAAAGTATGACAGAACTCCTGAGGAAAAATTAGTTTCTTTCCAAGATGAAATTACTACATATAAGTTGCCAAAATTCCAAAGAACCAACCAAGGAACTTGTGTGAATTTGAAACCAATCGTTAAAAAAGGCGATAGAGTATCAAAAGGACAAGTGCTTTGTGAAGGATTTGCTACGAATCAAGGGGAGCTTGCATTAGGAGTTAACTTGAAAGTTGCTTTTATGCCATGGAAAGGATACAATTTTGAGGATGCGATAGTAATTTCAGAAAGAATTGTAAAAGAAGATATTTTTTCATCTATTCATATTGAAGAATATGATATAGAGGTTAGAGATACTAAATTAGGAAATGAAGAATTGACTTCTGATATTCCAAACGTTTCTGAAGATGCTACTAAAGATCTAAATGTAGATGGTATTATCCGTTTAGGAGCAAGAGTTAAGGAAGGAGATATCTTGGTAGGAAAAGTAACTCCAAAAGGAGAGTCCGATCCTACTCCAGAAGAAAAGTTATTACGTGCTATTTTTGGAGATAAAGCAGGTGATGTAAAAGATGCTTCTTTAAAAGCACCACCAAGTACTGAAGGTATTGTTATCAGTACAAAAGTGTTTACAAGAGCTAATAAAGAAAATAAGAAAAAAGGTATAGAAAAGATTGAGTTAGAAAAATTAGAAAAATTATACGAAACGCAATCATCGGATCTTAAAAAACAATTATTTTCTAAATTAGAAAAAGCTTTGGCTGATAAGACTTCTAATTCTATTAAAAACTTCTTTAAAGAGGAAGTAGTAGCAAAAGGTTCTAAATTTACTGTAAAAGTACTTTCGGGTATAGATTATAAAGAAGTAGATGCTATAAATTGGACTGAAGATAAGAAAACAAATGAACTCGTAAAACATATTATTCATAATTACAACCTTAAATGGAATGAAATTACGGGATATTATAAGAGAGAAAAATACAATTTGACTATTGGGGATGAATTACCAAATGGTGTATTACAATTGGCAAAAGTAAATCTTGCTGTTAAAAGAAAATTAAAAGTAGGAGATAAATTGGCAGGTAGACACGGAAATAAAGGTATTGTTGCACGTATTGTACGTGAAGAAGATATGCCTTTCTTGGATAATGGAGAACCTTTAGATATTGTATTGAATCCATTAGGGGTACCTTCTCGTATGAACTTAGGACAGGTTTATGAATCTGTTTTGGGATGGGCAGGAAAAGAACTAGGTGTTAAATTTGCTACACCAGTATTGGATGGAGCTTCTGTTACTGAAATTGACGATTGGATGAAAAAAGCCAATTTGCCATATTTGGGTTCTACCTATTTATATAATGGTGAAACAGGAGAGCGTTTTGATCAAAAAACTACAGTAGGTGTGATTTATATGCTTAAATTGAGTCACATGGTGGACGATAAAATGCACGCACGTTCTACTGGACCATACTCACTTATTACACAACAGCCATTGGGAGGTAAAGCTCAGTTTGGAGGTCAGCGTTTTGGAGAGATGGAGGTTTGGGCTATTGAGGCATACGGAGCTTCAAATATCTTGAGAGAGCTATTGACCATCAAATCCGATGATATTCCAGGTAGAGCAAAAGCTTATGAAGCAATTGTGAAAGGTGAGAATATTCCTCAGTTTGGTATTCCTGAATCATTCAATGTATTGGTTCATGAATTAAGAGGATTGGCTCTAGACTTGAGATTTGATTAATAATTTTTAATGTATTTATTTTTTAAATAAAGAAAAAAATGGCATATTACAAAAATACAGCAATGCAACCCAAAAGTGATTTTAAATCTCTTACAATCAGTTTGGCATCTCCAGATGCTATCAAAGAGCGTTCGAGAGGTGAAATTACAAAACCAGAAACCATAAATTATAGAACCTATAAGCCTGAAAGAGACGGATTATTCGATGAAAGAGTATTCGGACCTGTAAAGGATTATGAGTGTTATTGTGGGAAATATAAAAGAATTAGATACAAAGGTACTGTTTGTGACAGATGTGGCGTAGAAGTTACCGAGAAAAAAGTACGTAGAGAGCGTATGGGACACATCCAATTGGTAGTGCCTGTAGTTCATATTTGGTATTTTAGATCTTTGCCAAATAAAATTGGATACTTACTTGGATTAAGTTCAAAAAACATCGAAAGTATTGTATATTATGAGAAATATATCGTACTTCAAGCAGGAACTGCTAGCCAAGAAATCAATGTATTGAATGAAAAAGGAGAGCAAGAAGTTCGTGCATACAAAAAAATGGACTTGCTTACAGAAGAAGAATACATGGCTGCTATCTATAGCCCAGAATTAGAAAATAATTATTTATTAGACGATTCAGATCCTAATAAATTTATAGCTAAAATGGGTGGAGAAGCTATTCGTGATCTACTTACAGGAATTAATTTAGATGAATTGAGTTATGCTCTAAGAAATCAAGCGCACACCGAAACTTCACGTCAAAGAAAACAAGAGGCTCTTAAGCGTCTTAGCGTTGTAGAAGCTTTCAGAGAAAGTAACAAACGTATTGAGAATAAGCCAGAGTGGATGGTAATTAGTTTATTGCCAGTAGTACCACCAGAATTGAGACCATTGGTGCCTTTGGATGGAGGTCGTTTTGCTTCTTCGGATTTGAATGACTTGTATAGAAGAGTAATTATCAGAAATAATCGTTTGAAGCGTTTGATTGAAATCAAAGCTCCAGAAGTGATTTTAAGAAATGAAAAGAGAATGTTACAAGAGTCTGTAGATTCATTATTTGACAACTCTAGAAAATCTAATGCTGTAAAAGCGGAGGGTGGAAGAGCCTTGAAATCAATCTCTGATTCATTGAAAGGAAAACAAGGACGTTTCCGTCAAAACTTGTTGGGAAAAAGGGTTGACTATTCAGGTCGTTCGGTTATTATCGTAGGTCCTACTTTGCAAATGCACGAGTGTGGAATTCCAAAAGATATGGCGGCAGAATTGTTCAAACCATTTGTTATCCGAAAATTGATAGAAAGAGGAATTGTAAGAACTGTAAAATCTGCTAAAAAATTAGTGGATAGAAAAGATGCCGTAATTTGGGATATCTTAGAAAATATTTTGAAAGGACATCCAGTATTATTGAATAGAGCACCAACACTTCACCGTTTATCAATCCAAGCATTTATGCCTAAATTGGTAGAAGGAAAAGCAATTCGCTTGCATCCATTGGTTACTACTTCGTTCAACGCGGATTTTGACGGTGACCAAATGGCGGTACACGTTCCTTTGACAAATGAAGCTATTTTGGAAGCTCAGTTATTAATGCTTGCTTCACATAATATCTTGAACCCACAAAATGGTTCTCCAATTACACTACCTTCTCAGGATATGGTTTTGGGTCTATATTATATGACCAATATCAAATTGTCTACAGAGGAAGTAAAGGTAAAAGGAGAAGGCATGAGCTTTTATTCAATTGAAGAAGTTATCATTGCTCATAATGAAGGGGTAGTGGAGCTTCATGCTAAAATTAACTGTAAAGTTAATGTAATTGAAGATGGCGAATTGAAATTTAAAATGATAGAAACATCTGTAGGTAGAGTTATTGTAAATCAATATGTACCTGAAGAAGTAGGATTTATCAATCAATTGTTATCTAAAAAAGCATTGAAAGATATTATTTCAAACATTATTGAAAAAACAAGTGTAAAACGTACAGCTCGTTTCTTGGATGATATCAAAAACTTAGGTTTTGATATGGCTTTCAAAGGTGGATTATCATTTAATCTAGAAGATGTATTGAATCCAGAAGTAAAAGTAAAACAAATTAAGATAGCTAAAGAACAAGTAGCTCAGATCAATGATTTGCATAATGAAGGTCACATTACAGAGCGTGAGCGATACAATCAAGTTGTAGATGCTTGGGAAAAAATGGACAAAAATATCACGATTGATTTGATGAATCGTTTGAAAAAAGACAAACAAGGATTTAACTCAATTTATATGATGTTGGATTCTGGAGCAAGGGGTTCTAGAGCGCAAATCAAGCAGCTTGGTGGAGTTAGAGGATTGATGAATAAGCCTAAAAAATCGGGTAATGGAAGTGAGCAAGATGTAGTAGAAAACCCTATCTTATCAAGTTTGAAAGATGGACTTTCTGCTTGGGAGTATTTTATTTCTACGCACGGTGCACGTAAAGGTCTTGCCGATACTGCCTTGAAAACTGCGGATGCGGGTTATTTGACAAGAAGATTGGTGGATGTAGCACAAAGTATTGTAATCTACGAAGAAGATTGTAATACGTTGAGAGGTATTGAAACGACAGCTTTGATAAAAGAAGGTACTATTGTAGAGCCATTGTCTGAAAGAATTGTAGGTAGAACTTCATTGCATGATGTATATCATCCAGAAACAGATGAATTACTTATCAATGCTGGAGAAGAAATCAATGCAGAAACTGCTAGAAATATTGAAAAATCAGGCGTAGAATCTATCGAAATTCGTTCGGTTCTTACTTGTGAATCTACAAAAGGAGTTTGTGTAAAATGTTATGGTAGAAACCTAGCTACAAATCGTACCAGTGAAATTGGAGATGCAGTAGGTGTTATTGCAGCTCAGTCTATTGGAGAACCGGGTACACAGTTGACACTTCGTACCTTCCACTCTGGAGGTATCGCGTCATTATCTTCTACGGTAAGTGAAATCAAAGTCAGATTGGATGGTATCGTTCGTTTGGATAGTGTTCGTACAATTGATGTAGACGACAATGGTACAAATAAGAAAGTAGTCATTGGACGTACAGGTGAGTTACGTATTATGAATGCGGCAGAAGATAAAATACTTCAAAGTGCTTATATTCCTTATGGTGCACATTTAATGGTAGAAGAAGGACAAAAGATTTCAAAAGATGAAGTAATTTGTGATTGGGATCCATTCAATAATTTGATTATTGCCGAAGCAGATGGTACGGTTCAGTTTGACAATATCATCAGCAATGTAACATTCAAAGAAGAAATTGTAGAACAAACAGGTAATACAGAGAAGTTTATCATTGAAAGTAGAAATAAAACATTAGTTCCTGCAGTACTAATTGCTTCTAAAAATGAAACAAAAGCTTATAATATGCCTGTGGGTGCTAACTTAAGTGTAGACGACAAGCAAAAAGTAAAAGCGGGTACTATTTTGGCAAAAATACCAAGAATTCTTGGAAAATCAGGTGATATCACGGGTGGTTTGCCTAGAGTAACAGAATTGTTTGAAGCTAGAAATCCATTGAATCCAGCAAAAGTAGCTGAGGTAGATGGTGTTGTATCTTTTGGTGGTGTGAAAAGAGGAAATAGAGAGGTAATTATTACTCCTGTTTCTGGCGAACCAAGAAAATACTTAGTGCCTATTTCAAGTCAAATATTGGTTCAAGACCAAGATTATGTAAGAAGTGGTACGCCATTATCTGATGGAAGTATTTCTCCAGATGATATCTTGAAAATCAAAGGAGTTTATGCGGTTCAGTCATACTTGGTCAACGAAGTTCAAGAAGTATACCAAAGACAATCCGTAAAAATAAATGACAAACATATTGAAGTAATTGTTCGTCAAATGATGAGTAAAGTATTGATCGAAGATCAAGGAGATACAAGATTCTTGGAAGGAGAAACTGCTAATAAATTCGACTTTATAGCTGAAAATGATTATATCTTTGATAAAAAAGTTGTAATAGATAATGGTGAAAGTGATACGATTCACAAAGGTCAAATTCTTACAATACGTCAAGTAAGAGAGGAAAATTCTCAATTGAAACGTAATGATAAGAAATTGATTGAAGTGCGAGACGCTATCCCTGCTACCGCTATTCCTTTATTGGAAGGTATTACAAAAACGTCTTTTGGAAGAGAAAGCTGGATTTCGGCTGCATCATTCCAGGAAACTACAAAAGTACTTTCTACGGCATCAATTGCTGCAAGAGTAGATTACTTAGAAGGATTGAAAGAAAACGTAATTGTAGGACAACCAATACCTGCAGGTACAGGATTCAGAAAATTCAATGAAGTATTTGTAAGCAAAAAAGTGAACTAATATTAGTTTCTTTTTAAAACATAAAAAAAGCCCGAACAACTGTTTCGGGCTTTTTTATAGTATAGCATTATCTCTACTAAAACAACCTATTAAATACCTCCAACACCTTTCCTACTTCTATAATTTCTATTTGGTAGTTTCGTGTGTCTATTTTCTGATTGTATTTGGAAATGAAAATTTTCTCAAAACCTAATTTATCCGCTTCAGAAATTCGTTGTTCTATTCTATTGATAGCTCGTATTTCGCCGCTGAGCCCTACTTCCGCACAGAAAGCTATCTTGGAGCTCACTTCGGTATCTTCATAACTGCTCATTACGGATGTAATAACCGATAAATCTATGGCTGGGTCACTTATTTTTATTCCACCCGCTATATTGAGAAATACATCTTTGCTCGCCAATGCAAAGCCAGCTCTTTTTTCAAGAACTGCCAAAAGCATATTGAGTCTTCGAATATCAAAACCTGTAGCGCTTCGCTGTGGATTCCCATATACGGCACTCGCTACAAGAGCTTGTGTTTCTATCATCAACGGTCTAAGCCCTTCTATCGTAGCCGCTATTGTTATTCCACTCAACGCTTCATCGCGCTGGCTCATTAAAATTTCAGATGGATTCAATACAGGTTTGAGCCCAAAGCCTTTCATTTCGTATACACCTAGTTCCATGGCCGAGCCAAATCGATTTTTTATCGTTCGGAGCAATCTATAGGTATAATTTCTATCACCTTCAAATTGAAGCACTACATCTACTATATGTTCTAGGATTTTTGGACCCGCCAATTCGCCATCTTTATTGATATGACCTATCAAAACCACAGGAATATTTGTTTCTTTGGCTAGACGCTGAAACTCACCCGCACATTCTCGCACTTGCGATACACTTCCTGCACTTGATAAAATAAGATTGGAATACACTGTTTGTATCGAATCGATAATAATCAATTGAGGTTGGAGTGCTTTTACTTGTTCAAAAATAGCTTGCGTATTGGTTTCTGAATATACAAAACAATTGGTATTATCCTTATCTATACGTTCGGCACGCATTTTTATTTGCTCAGCACTTTCTTCGCCTGATACATATAAAATTTTGGTAGTTTTGAGTGCTAAAGCTATCTGTAAAAGTAAAGTAGATTTCCCAATTCCCGGCTCACCACCAATTAGCGTGATAGAACCTGGCACAATACCGCCACCCATCACACGATTAAATTCAGCATCATCTGTGGTATATCGTGGCATATTGATTGTAGAAATTTCCGAAAGCAATTGTGGCGTATTACGGCGTTTTTCGTTGATGATGGGCGATGTGTTTTTTGAAGGTACATCCGATGTCAATAATTCTTCAATATACGTATTCCATTCTCCGCATCCAGGACATTTTCCTAGCCATTTTGGCGATTCATTGCCACAACTTTTACAAAAAAATGCTTTTTTTACCTTTGCCATATAATTATATATTGTAAAAATGAATTAAAATTTTTCTAAAGCCCAATCCAGTTCTTCGTAGCTAATATTGAGAGGTGGACAAATTCGCAAACAATGGGTATTGAACAAAAACCAATCGGTAATAATGCCTTTTTTGATAAATGCTGCTATCGCTTCAAAATTTTTTTCTTGGCTTTCAAAATCAATACTCATCATCAATCCTTTTCTTCTAATTTTTTTATATCCTTTCAGTTCCAATTTTTCTTGTAAATAAGCGCCTTTGGCTTCTACATCGGTCATAGAAATTTCGTCTTTAATGACTTTAATAGTAGCTAATGCGGCCGCACAGCATACGGCATTGCCTCCAAAAGTAGAGAGATGTCCCAATATAGGATTGTGCGATAATTGAGTCATAAATTCCTTATTGGCAATAAATGCGGCTATGGGCATACCCCCTCCAAATCCTTTGCCTATCAATAAAATATCGGGGACAATACCATAATGTTCGAAGGCAAAAAAACATCCCGTACGTCCACAACCCGTTTGTATTTCATCTACAATTAAAAGGGCTCCCACGGCTTCGCATTGTTCTTTCATTTTTTGTATAAATGCCATGTTTCCAGGAATGATTCCCGCTTCTGCTTGAACCATTTCTACTACTACTGCGGCAGTTTGAGTTGTAATTTTTTCTAATTCAGATTCATTGTTGTAATGAATTAGGCTATTTCCTGGAATGAGTGGTCGATAATTCATTTTGTAGGTTTCACTACCCATAATGCTCAAGGCTCCTGCTGTGGAACCGTGATAGGCGTTGTGAAATGAAATGATTTCATGACGACCAGTACTGCGTTTTGCTAATTTGAGAGCTCCCTCTGTTGCTTCTGTTCCTGAATTGGTAAAATAAAAATTGTCTAAAGTAGCAGGTAATATAGTCAGCAATTCTTGTGCCAATAGCACTTGCGGACTGTATATGTATTCGCCGTAAACCATTAGATGCATAAAGGTTTCGCTTTGTTTCTGAATGGCTTCCACTACTTTTGGATGACAATGTCCTACATTGCTTACAGAAATTCCCGAAATTAAATCTATATATTGTTTGCCTTCAGTGTCAAACATAAAAACCCCTTTTGCACGAGCTATTTCAAGCATAAGCGGTGCTGGCGTTGTTTGGGCTATATGATTCAAAAATAATTGTCGTTGAGTCATTACTCTATGATTAAATTTCCATTAATATAAACTTCATCTATCAAGGGCATTCCAAATGAATAAGGTATAGAAGCCACCGATTGTGTGTTTTTCGATGTGAAAAAATTGGCTCGTTTTCCTACAGCTATACTTCCTACTTCATCTTGAAGTTCCATAGCATACGCTCCATTTATTGTAGCGGCATTGAGGGCTTCATTGGGAAGCATTTTTTGATAAATACATGCAAGCGATACCACAAAATTCATATTGCCACTAGGCGTGCTCCCTGGATTGAAGTCGCTAGCTAGCGCAATTGCAAGTCCCGAATCTATCATTTTTCGGGCAGGTGCATAAGGAATTTTTATAAAAAATGAACAAGACGGCAAAAGCGTTCCAATGGTTTTTTTACCTTTTAAATACAAGATTTCTGTTTCGCTCATTTCCTCCAAATGGTCCGCAGAAATGGCATTTTCATCTACCGCAAATTGCAATGCACCATGATTTGATAATTGATTGACGTGTAATTTTGGCTTTAAGTCAACTTTCTTTGCGTGTTCAAGAATTAATCTTGAATCTTCGATTGTGAAATAATTTTTTTCTATAAAAATATCGATATAGTCTGCCAATTGTTCTTTTTCAATGATTTCAAGACAAGGAAAAATAACCGTTTGGATATATTCAAGATTAGATTTAAACGATTTTGGAACTGCATGTGCGCCCAAAAATGTACTTTTTATAGGAATAGGGAAAGTATCTTTGAGCCTTTTGATGACACGAAGCATTTTTAATTCCGCATCTATCGATAATCCATAGCCACTTTTAATTTCAATAGCACCCGTACCCATTTTAATCAATTTTTTGAGCCTATCGGATGCCGTTAGAAAGAGTTCTTCTTCGGATTTTTGTGCCAATTTTGCGGCACTATTTACAATGCCACCGCCTTCGGCAGCTATTTCTTCATAGGTTTTGCCTTGTATTTTCATTTCAAATTCGGCTTCACGGGGTTCCGCAAAAACGATATGTGTATGACTATCACAGTAGCATGGAAAAATATCAGCTTGCTGCAAATCTATTGTTTCTCCAGAATTAGGATTGAAATTGTTCATACCTCCAATATCGGTAATTATCCCATTTTCTACTGTAATATATCCATGGTCAAGCGATGGAAAATGGTTCATCTCGATTCCGGTTAGTTTTTTGATTCCAATTTCATGGAGTCCATATATTTTATTACAATTTATAAAATGCTTTAACATATCATGTGTTTTTTGAAAAAACCCAAAGTGGTTTGTTCATATCTGTAATTTTTGTAGATTCTGATTGCGTAATTCCAAGTATAGCTATAATGTTTTTATTGCCATCTTCTAGGACAAAGGTATTGTTTTTTTCATTTTCGGATAGTTTTTTATCCTTCAAAATATCTGTAACTCGTTTTACGTTTCCATTCATTCCCATTGGGGCCATAAAATCATCTTTATTTATGTTTCTAATAATAATAGGTAGTTTAATTTGAGTGTCGTCAAGATAAATTTTTCCTTGTTCAAAAGAAGAAACTGTTTTTTTTGAAAAGTGAAAGTCTTTTATTGTTTGTTCTTTCCATTCTTCTAATCTATGTTCAAAATTAATAAGATCATTTTTTTTTTGTTCTATCCATCCATTTTTGATATAGAATAATGAATTTCCAATCAGAATTTCTTTGTTTTCTGTGCTAAAAAGGCATTGTTCTATATCAGTAATTTGTGTGGCATTTGGGCCAAATTCTTCTAATAATCGATATAGAATCAATGATATATAGGATTTATTAATCCATTTTTTTAAATTTACTTTTTTGTTTTTATCCCAGTTTTGAATTTCTTCATCAATTATTTCCGATACAAAATCTTCTACTTGATATGCAAATTGACTTAGCTTACCAAAGGCATTTCGGTAGTTGGGATTGATTTCTTCAAATTGTGGAAGGATTTGATTACGAATTTTATTGCGTGTATAAATGGATTCAAAATTAGATAAATCTTGGCGGTATTCTATATGAAATTCGGTAGCATATTGTTCAATTTCTTTTTTACTTATCCGCAACAAGGGTCTGAAAATAGATCCATTTTCTTGGGGAATGCCTTGTAAGCCTTTCCATCCTGTGCCTTTGATGATTTTGAATAATTGTGTTTCAATTACATCGTCTGCATGATGAGCGGTTAAGAGAATATCATATTTCAGTATCTTTTTCATTTCCTCAAAATAAGCATAACGAAGATTTCGAGCTTCTACTTCTATAGAGTTTTTGTTTTTTGATGCGCTATTTTTTGTGTCAAATTGGACTGAGTAAAAAGGTATTTGATTACATTCGCAAATAGATTTTACAAATTGTTCATCGGCGATAGCATCCGCTCCACGAAGCATAAAATTACAATGTAAAACCTCGAATTTATAACCTTGACGAAGCAAAAGACTATAAAGAACCATGCTGTCCATACCACCGCTACATGCAAGAGCATACTTTTTGCTTGCATCGAATGTAATATTTGAAAAAATAGATAGTAAGGGTTTTATAGTTTATTAAATTATTTTAAAGAACTTTTGAATTGAAACTACATAGCTTGAATAATTATATCTAAACTATCAATATATTTTTGAGTAGAAATATCATTTATTTTAGATTTATTAGGTTC
>Ga0078894_10000372_pt1 | contig 30787 bp, 23 predicted proteins | sample LauGreSu1BDMLBSD_2_FD_67506 | JGI IMG/M metagenome (GOLD analysis project Ga0078894, IMG submission 67506) | Freshwater lake microbial communities from Lake Michigan, USA - Su13.BD.MLB.SD (version 4) (version 4) | ecosystem: Environmental > Aquatic > Freshwater > Lake | place: Lake Michigan... | reverse complement strand
GTTGGTGTTACGGTTGTGGCTGAACGTGATCCACCTATCACGAGAGAATCGCCATTCCATCCGATCGTGCGACCACCTGTCTTCATTGTGTTAACGAGTGCTGCACTAGCGCCGCTTATATCCGAAAATAGTAAGGACGATCCACTGACATCTGTCCATACGCGTCCATCCGCGGATAATGCAATAGATGCGCGAGAACCACTTCCAACAGCGATCCACCGTTGCCCAGGTGCGACAGTTTTTGTGGTAGAATATGCATTCCATGAAATTCCATCCGATGACCATGCAATAATATTTCCATTAGAACACCCCGCAGATGCAGGACCAGTCGCGACGAACCGTTTTCCATTCCATGAAATCGCATTCGCTCCATATGGAAATAGTTGTGCAGATCTGGCAACCGCTGTCCAGCGACGTCCTGTAATTGCATATTCAGCTGGAGTTCCACCACTCACAGGCGTATCTGTAGAATAAAGAATGCTTACGCCGCCACCACCTCCAATTGAATTTCCACGACCCACGGCTACCCAACGTCCGCCACCCCAAACAACGTCATTCACGATACTAGTAATGGTCGCGGTTTTGTTTGTATTCGATGTTGATACATAAGTATCTTCCCATGTAAGTCCAAACCTGTCTCGTGAATGCATGATCGTGCTAACATCTCCTGATCCAACTGCAACCCAATACATTCCATTCCATGCGATACGTTTTGTAGTTGTCAGTTTGGTATCCGTATTCGAAATTCCGTTCCATGTAATAAGGTCGGTTGACCAGGCAATCGATGCAGTAAAGGGATCATCTGTTGGCGATCCATCACCACCCACCATCCAAATCGTTCCGTTCCACATGATAGAATACAATACACCCGTGATCGGAATATTTTCCCCCGGGATTTGTGTCCATGACACCCCATCCTTAGAAGTAGCAACCTTTGCTTCAGTTACTGCGTCATAACCAACTGCAACCCAGAATACGCCATTCCAAAAAGCATCATTGCAAACACCTCCGCGAAAGGCGGATCTCGCAATACTTGCTGTGCTTGATCCCCATGATCGTCCACCGTCTGCTGATATTGCAGTTCCTACTATCCCCGCGCGAGTACTGTCCGCCCCAAATAAAAGCGTTGGATGTTGAAGGTATGCGCTTCCGATACCGGCAGTCCATCCAACACTACGTACAGGAACGAGCGAAGACGGAACGCCGGAAGTAGCAGTAGTTCCAGCGGAAGTACCCATGCTACTTGACCCTCCACATGGAATCATATAGGCCCCAGTTGTAGCGATGCATCGCATATCTGTAAGGCTGAACGTAGTAATCGTACTGCCGTATATGTTTGATGTAGGGTAGACCCCAAACCAGCCACTGCTGCCTTCGTATGAATATGCCAGTGTACGTCCACTACTGACTCCAGCAGACAAACCGGTTGCATACCAAACACCATTCAAATATGCAATTCCAGTTGCGCCAGTATTCGAGCCATCGAATAATCCTGTTTTTGTATTCGAAACAGCAGTCCATCCGTCGCGCCCATTTGTAGAAAAGATTAATGTATAACCAGATGAACGGTATACCGATGCAACCCAGAGACCTTGGCCAGTTGTTGAATTTAACCCATATGTGACTCCTGTCACAATCGAAGTTAAATTCGTTCCACTATCCACGACTCCAATCCAGTCAATACCGTTGTATGAATACATTATGGAAACAGTGGTAGAGCCGTTTACACCGGCAACCCATATTCCGCGACCATTTTCATCGCGACCGTATGTGATAGCACTAATACTTGAGCCACTAGCAATTCGGCCAACTGATCCACGGATTAATTGCCAGTTTATACCGTCTGTAGAATACGCCATATTCGCAGTTGTATCGATTGCATTCGATGCAGACGAAGGAAGACCTGCTGCTAGAAATAAACCATTTGCGAACGTGCAGGCAGTGCATCTCGATAATATTGTGAGAGAATTAGGAACTTCGCTCCAGCTGATACCATCATAAGAAAAGATGAGAGAATTCGTAGTGTCGCCACCGGCTACCCATACACCATTTCCAACACCGGATGTCGCCGTCGTTAATGCATTGTTGACGCCGTTATTGACGGCATTTACTGCGATCATTTGTTCAGCGGGTGCATAAGCAATCGTTCGGACGTTTGTTATCATTGTGTTTCCGTTGTTGATTGCCGTCCACCTGATCCCGTTCTGAGAGAATGCAAGGCAGCTTGTTCCACTTGATGAAGTACCGCCTGCAACCCAGATACGACCATTGGGAGAGATTGCGGTGCTTGTTTGTCCGTATCTCACTGCCAACACAGTTCCGGTTCCGAAGATTTCTTTGATACCGATACCTTGCGACCACGTCTTTCCATCAATTGTGTATGTAATATGTGCTGCAGAAGAGGATGATGTGCTTGCAGACGTTCCCAATCCACCTGCTACGACGATGGCTTGCTGCGGCGGTTGTTGGTTTGCCGGAATCCACGTTACACCACCGTCACTGGAATAAACAACGGGTGTAGTTCCATTTCCAGTAGCAATGAATCGGTTAGCATAAGAGTTCCAAGATACGGAATAACCAGTATTTATTGGAGTGAGATCACCTGACATATCCAGAGCCATAATCTCTCGACATTGCGTGAGGAAAGGGCCGAATGTGGACGCGCCAGATGTTGTCGCGTTATCTGATCGCACCGTTATCGGCGTCCAAATTATTCCATCGGATGAGTAAGCGATCGTGCATCCAGTGTTGTTATTTATGTTATTCAGTCCAAATACATTTGTCAGGGTTGTAACAGACCCTCCATTCCATCCACCGATTAAAAATCGTCCACCAACAGCATCCCAAATGACGCGGGTTACTTCGCTACCATTTTTGAATATCGCAGTCGATGTGGCTTTGGCTTGCGAAGATATTGATAACCATACAGTTCCTGTTGCGTCAGTAGAATAAATGATTGTATTTGCTGCATCACCACTTCCACCTACCGCAACCCACCTTCCGAGAGATGGAGCGAATGCAATGGATCGAACAGAACCAATCGGTGTAGTACTAATATTAATAGATGTCCAAGTTGCACCGCCATTCTCTGAACGGAGAATAATATTTCCTAGAGAAATAGTGCCTGCCAAAATCACTGAGAAATTGGCATTCGCTGCAAAACAACCGATGATGTTGTTAGTATAAGTTGCAGGAGATGCAGCAAGCCATGCCGCGACAGCATCTGCGTCACCGGAGTTCATAATACGACCATTATTGTTATTGGTTGCATCACTACCTCCAATCAACCATCGGTTGTATCCACCGCCAACCCATAATGAAGCATACACCCATGCCATTTGCGTAGAATTAGGACTGCTGATCCCGTTTCGCCAGTTGAATCCATCATTTGAAAAATATACTTTTCTGGTCGCGCTTGCGGCATCGCCACCACCTACCATGAAGCGTGTTCGTGTAGTATTCGACGCGAGTATAATTGCGCCATTATTCGCAGGCGTCATTCCTGTTCCGCCATTGGCTTCTGTATCGCTTGTTCCGGGAACACGTGACCACGAAGCGCCTGCATCGGCTGAATACATAAGTGCGGTGTGTTGAATTGCATTGTCTGTAACTGCGTTTGTAAGCAGGAATTGATTCGTGAATAAAGTTATTGGTTGTTGTGAAATATGTATGGTAATACCGGCATTAATACCGTCTGTTTGAGGAGTAAGTGTGTATGTTGTTCCATTAAATCCAGTCAATGACCCAGTGTATGATATTACGGGGTTAGTTGAAGTTGCAGTGAATGTAAATGTGCCGAGTGATCCTGATGACGGCGACCCAAATGTTGGAACACTAAAGCTTTGACCAATTGCTGCTCGGTTTACATTCAGCCAGTATCCAGCAAAATAACTGAATTGTTTTGCAACTTCATTCACTGAAGCATAAGTTACATCAAAAAATTGAATATCTAGACCGCCAAAAGATCCCCAGGTTTGTAAATTTGTAGTTGTATCCGCAGTGAGTAATGGAATGAAACTACGCCAATTACTTCCACCGGTTCTTACATAAAATGCATTGGGTAATCTTCCACTTTTGAATTCCACCGCCTGATTCACCACCGGCGCGTCCCATGTAACACCGTCATCCGAGTATGTAAACGCAACTCCGCGCTGGGGTTGGCCTGATGATACTGTGGTATATAAACCGGTATCCCCCATCGCCATAAACCGGCGCATTGGTTTAAAAACATTTGCACCGCATCCCTGCCAGTTGCGCCCATTGGTTGAATATGCGATTGTATTCGTTCCTCGCCCTGTTGCCATCCATCGTTTGGCGCCCCATGTGATCCCGCGACCCCATACGGAGAAAACGGTATTCCCTAGCCCTTGCCATGTTGCGGAATCCGTACTTGTTACATCCGTGAAATACGCCATTGTATTCAATGATCCGCGTCCAGTCGCGATATAATTCCGGCCATTCCACGCCACACTATGTGCATACATATCGAAACCGACGCCAATTCTACCACTCTCTGGCACGCCTGTCCATGATTTCCCGTCAATAGAGTAAGCAAGTGTATAATATGCTGCAGGCGATGATCCTGTGATGAATGTCCTTGTTCCGGTTGCTACCCACATTTTTCCTGTCCAAATCACGTGAATTCCACCTCCCGATATATCACTCATCGCAGCTGAGTCGCCCGCGATATCGAATGAAAAAACATTAATCGTGGCTCCGGATGCATCTATTGGACCCATCCATGTAACGCCGTCGTAGGAATATGCGGTAGAGAACACGCCACCGCGGCCAACAGCCACCCACATTTGTCCGTTCCACGCAACATCACGTGCCTCTACGGAGAATATGGATTTTCCGGTAATTCCAGTCCATGTCATTCCACCGTCATCTGAGAATGCGAGAGAATTGGTGCGTCCATTTCCGGCAGCGACCCATTTTTCACCGTTCCACGCCACCGCGTTTGCGCCTCTCGATCCACCGACACCAAACGACGTCCCTGCTGCGATATCTGCTACTGACGAAAACATCGAATTTGTTGCACCACCCGGAACCATCTGCCATGTTGCACCGTCATCATCTGAGTATGAGATTGTTCCAGTAATCCCGGGAGTGGGTGTATTTGCGGATCGAGCGAGAATATCAGCGCCACCTCCACCCACCGCGAGCATCCGATTCGCTGGGAAGGTCACTTTATTATCCAGACGCGCAACATTGATGGGTGATGTGAATGCCGGTGTGGTGATGCCGATGGCTCCATATGCTTCTATCGTAAACGTTCCTGCGCTTCTCTGGACACCCACCCACGATGCGGGGACTGGCGGTGTTGCCGTAGAATAAAACATACAGTTTGTTCCGATATCACCCATGAAATACCACGTATTCGTGGCTGCGTTGAAGGTGATGTTCCGTATCAACTCTCCACTCGATGATGGCGTCGGGCCTTTCATCGCGACCCAACTACTACTGTGAGGGATGCGTGATGTAGAGTACGCAAATTGTGTCAGATGGTCACCACCTGCAACCCATATTCCATTTCCATAGGCAATAGAACGAGATGCGGTTCCGAATAATACGGACGTCGTAATTGGCATCCAACTCCCCGCGATGGGTGGATTTTCAACGGAATAGAAGAGTGCGTTGGTTCCACTTCCCGCTGCCAACCATACACCATTTGCATAGATTATTTTTAAAACAAAGATTGTGCTTATATTAATTTGACCTGCGTCATTCGTATTATTTAATGGAACACTAATCCAACTATCCGTTGTTGGTGGTGTTCTTGTGGAATATACGATTCCCAATCCGCCAGACTGAGCACCAGTAACCCACGTTCCATTTCCAAATGTGGTTCCTATTCCGTAAACTATAGGTACAGTTGCATTTGGAATACCTATCCACGACTCAGCAGTAGGTGGGTTTGCAAGAGAGTATGCAATAATATTTGCTCCACCAGTTCCAGATACAACCCATGCGCCATTTCCATAAGCAATGTCGCGTAGTACATCAGTCGGTAAGTTTGTTACTCCGTTGAATGTACCAGATGGAATCCCCACCCAACTTGACGCTACGGGTGGTGTCATTGTAGAGTATGCAATCACATTCGTTCCTTCTCCTACTGCGACCCATGTTCCATTTGCGTAAGTAATATTTCGCCCTCGCGTTGTGAACGTGTTCGAGCTATTCGGGATTCCTATCCAACTCGACGCCGTAGGTGGATTCACGAGAGAATAAGCAATACAGTTTGTCCCTTCGCCCACCGCCACAACGATATTCCCGTAGCTCGCCATTTGCGCCGGCCCAACACTGTAGGTCTGCGACTTTCCCACACTTACACCGCTCATTTTAGCAACGATGTCACTCGTCGAGAGAGTGCTCGGCATTGCGAGTGGGATGCTCTGTTTCTTCTGTCGGTTTAACGCCGTCGCTGCCATGGGCTGAGAATCAATATTGACAACAGCGATCGTTTTGTTTTCAATCGGAACACCATTTACAGTAATATCAACATCATCATTCAGGTAATTCGACGATGTATTATTCACCAGATTAAGACTACCGCGTATTGTAGTATTCCCACTGATGTTTGTTGTGCCGCTAAGGTTTGTGGTCCCAATGACCTCTAACGTCGCAGTAGGTGTGATTGTCCCAATCCCTAGATTCCCGTATTGATCGAAACGACCAACATCGACACCTTTTATGCGAAATGGTATTATATTTTGTGAAGGATCACGACTATTAATATCCATCCTTCGGTGACAGAATATATAAAATAACGATATTTTAATTCAAAATTTCCAAACGGATAGTTCTAATGTTGTGTTATTGTAACGAGTATAAACATAAAAATACGAGTATATATTAAATGTCGTTCTATCCGAATAATTCGTTCTCTCAGTTTCCACAACCGATTCAAACACGTCCGACAAGTACACCTGGCGCGATACCTGGTGTTAGCGGTGGTGATAACTATGTACCCGGATCAATGAATTATATCAATATGAATATTGATGAATATCGTATTCAAGATTTAGAAACCTTCTTTGCTCTCCCTACTAAAAATTATGATCTACAGGATGTAGTTCATAAAAAAAAGACAATGTGTAATGCTGTAGATCGTGATGGGTCGCTCAATGCAACCACTCGCGCCAATATCAATGCATTTTTGGATCAAGCACTAGCCCGAATTGTTCAACATCTTCTTCCTATTGGAAGTGGAAAATCGGTTACTACTCTTCCACAAAATACCATTACAGGTGACAATGGTCATTTTATTATTAACAATCCAGCTCGTGACGGGATCAAGAATTATGATCCGACAAATAAGACTGGTCTGAACTTGGATGATAATGGTGCGCCTGCAGGTATATTGAACCCTATAAAGGTGAACACGATCAAACGTGCTGTAAATATTGATACCAGATTCCGTCCCAATTATTATGCGACGAAAAGCACTGACCTACAAATCAATCTTCCGACAAAGGTGGAACGTGCAGTGAGTATGCGTCTTGCGTCGATTGAAATTCCGATGTCCTTTTATGCGATCAATTCAGCGTTCGGTAATAATGTATTCAAGGTTTCGTGGGATTGGAATAGCGTTCCGGATGCTTCATCTGTTCTGATAACAATACCGGATGGAAATTATGATGTGGGTCTGTCTGATAAGTCAAAAGCTGCCAGGCTTGAAACTGAAATCAATGCACAATTGGCCGCTACGGAAGCTGGTGTAGCTACAACTGGAAAATTAAATCTGCGTTATGAGGTCATCATTAATACTGGTAAATCGCGTTTCTATCAGGATGCATCGGCTACTCCTAGGAATTTCAAAATCAACTTTACTGTGAATAGTGCGGGTGTCATATTAAGTGATAACCCGCAACCATTACAGATGACGCTAGGTTGGATGTTGGGTTATCGTTCTCCTTCTGGAGAGTATAGTTCAAATGCAACTGGTGCAAATGGTAAGATTACATCAGAATCCATTTGTAATGTGCAAGGCACCCGGTATATTTATGTTTCGATTGATGATTATGTCAACAGTACGAATAATTATTTTACGGCGGCTTTTGCAAATTCAGTAATGGCGCCAAATATTATTAGTCGTATTAATGTTGCTGATTTAGCACAGAATGTGAATGTGTATCATTATGCACAACAGGAGGGGTATTCGACTGAATTGGACAGAAGTAGGAATTACTTCGGGCCAGTTGATATTCAAAAATTGAGGGTTACCTTGTATGATGAGTATGGTCGTATTATGAATTTGAATCAGATGGATTGGTCGATGGAGTTGATGTTTGAGTGTATTTACGCATAAGGTGGCATGTATTTTGTATTTTCGGTAATTATTTATGGTGTCATTATCATCATAAATATTTTCACACGTAAAAAGACCCCCGCCCGCCGGGGCGAAGCCCCTCTCCGCGAGCGGAGCGAGCAGCGTGGTAGGCGGCGCAACGCCTAGCGCAACGCCTTTAATGTCCGCAACTACCACATCCACCGCCTGATCTCACGCCAAACATTGATGAAACAGAAAAGGTGGGTTGTGTAGAACGTCTGAGTATATCCCGTAAAACTGGCGCTGGTTGTTTGTTAACATCTCTCGAAACGGTCAAATGAAACTTTCTCTCGTTATCTGCATCGGCCTTCGCCGTAGTATTATTCGTTTCTGTTTTCTGAATATGCACCGGACGATGCGTTATCATCGTAGTAAAAAGAAGACTTCGTGTCATGGCTGGTTATTATATACTAGTATTATTTTAATTTGTGAAACTTGTGTGTATTATTATTAACTGCATAATATGCCAATCCCTATTAAGATTGTGCTGCAACATAAGAGGATGATCGACATGATATACATGCCTATCTCGAATGTATAACAGATAAATGCGCTTGTAAATTGAATGACATCCATCACTGTAATTTGAGCGAGTATTGTATAATGTGATTCATGTGGGCTATATTGAATGTCGTTTGCTGGTTTTCTCTCGACGTATACAGAACAAGTCCTGATAATTCTGTTTATTTGTTGACCCGTGATGGAGAAGATTGTCGCCGATTTGTGATAGTCTGGACACATATCGTAATCATTGTCTTCAAGTGATCGTCGGTTCAACGTATAATGGTAGTGATCGTTGTATATTTGTTCGAGGTATTTCTCTCGGAATCGTGATATTGGTTTCTCCATCGTCGTCGTCGTCGTCGTCGTTGCTGCTGCCGCCGCAGCGGCGGATGGTTGAATCGCCAGTGTCTCTGTTATCATAAAGAGTGCAAGTGCCAATCCAAATACGTTGTGTCTCATGATGTAAGTCTCGTGCATTTCAATAGATGCAATATTTTCTTTTCAATTCTATTGGTGATATCCGATTGAATTGAAATTAGGGTGTGTTCTGGTGAATCAGCATTAACATAAGCAATTGGTGTGATATGCGATTCCGTAGCTCTGTGTCTTATTTCCTGCAACTGGTGTTGCCGCTGCTTTGGCTGGTGCTTGCGTGCGAATAGCTGAACGACCCTTCAAACGGGCTAAATATCGGTCATAAGAACCGTGTTTCACATCAACTCCGGCGCCAGGTGCTGAAGTCGATCCAGGGCGCATCCGTGTAATACTCTGATGCGTCGAACTTCCATATGTAGGTACATTCGAGCGAACAACACCTGCGACTGCACGATCGCTATACTGATTCCAGTTTACACCAGTGCTAAGTGTTGGCGCGGTATACACATTCAATGCAGCACGGTTCATCGTGTATTCGCTCGCGGGGACGCGAACTGTATTCCATATTTTTTGTTGTGTGCTTACTTCAGCGGCTGAAACTTCACTAGCTGGAATTGTATTATTTATGTTACGATCTTTCAGTGGAACAATAAAATTGCGCACGGGACAATTTGTACGAAACGTGTGTGACATTTATGATGTATGCGTAAAAATATATATAATACTAAAAGATTATAAGATTATATATAGTTGCAGATTATAAGATTAAGATTTAAGATTATAGATAAATTGAAATACAATTTATAGAACAAGAAGAAATGAGACGAATGAATGTTGTTATGAGAAACGAAAATAACGGTAGCGAGGATGGCGTCGGCGGTTCGTCGCGAAAATATGAATGCGAGAATTGTCGCGCTGAATTTCCCAATAAAACCACAGTGGATCGGCATATGTTATTTTGTAGGACATTGGCGGATATACGCCGTGGCAGCGGCAGTGGTAGTGGTAGTAGTGTATCACTCACGACATATGCAAACGCTGCCGACGATGCATTGATGCCAACCCCGCGCGAAATGTTTATCTTGATTCAGGAACTAGCGGTGAAATATAATAAAGTGAAAGACGAATTGGATGTAATGAAGCAGTGGGCAAAAATGGTTGGTCGGAGGATTGGAGGAGGTGCCGCTGCAACAGGTTCAACCAGCGGTGGCGGCGGTGCGGCTGCTCTCACCGCTGGCCTAGATTTCACTTCCGTCACACGTCAAAAACGTCAAAATATGGAGGTCATTCTAAATGAAGAAGACGCCGAACATCCCGACCTCGCCGAATTACGCCCCGGATTCACAGAATGGCTCTCCTCCGACGCATCCATTACGCTTACTGACGCGGATTTAAATAATGTATTCAACGAGGATCTTGTATCGGGCATTACCGCCGCAATCTTGCGTGTCATGTCAGAATATACGAATGAGTCAGGAAAGTCTCATCTTGTCCCGTTCAAACTGGCGGATATTAAACAGGGCGCCTTCTATATTTATGACACGGCATTTCGAGTGGGCGCTGATTCTACTGCGATCTCTGTCTCAGACCCCCCAATACAGGGGACGCGTAAATGGCGCACTATGGAACCATGTGAGTTTCAGTTGCTCGTGCGTACATTTCATAAACTGTTATTCAAAGAGTTTAAGAAATGGCAGGATCGAAATTGGGAAGCGCAGCAACAAATGACGAAACAACGTCAAAAAGCGGCGACATCATATCATCAGGTAATGTCGTCGTTTCAATGTTCGCCTGCAATGGCGACATGTGACGGCTTGTATATGGAATATGGCGGGGGTGGTGGCGTTGGCGGTGGTGGCGTTGGCGACAGTCATGAAGAACCGGTGACACCGCCCGTCACTGGCGCGGATACAATATTATCGGAGGATTTCGCTACGCTTTACAATAAATATGCAGATAAGATGATGGGTGGTGCACTATCGGATGATACGATTCTCTCGCGTGTTCGAGCGAAGTTATGGAAAGATATGAAAGCGTGGCGGCTTTAAATCGCGGCTACTCCACCGGTTGGACCTTGCACAAATGCTCCAGGTATAGTTGGTAATGGATTCGTAGAAACATATATACCAGTAGCACCGGCAGGTGGTTTATAATCAGGTAACGGATTTCCTAGATAAGGTTCTTGTTTACAAATATATTTTTTGATATATTCGTCATCGCTGCCCCAATTTGAGTAATCAGTGCCTTCTAGATTATATGTTCTGTGGTAACATTCATTATCAATATAAATAATACATTTAAACGATGCCCCAACTCCTAAGGTAATTGTGATCGGGAAAAGATGGACATGGCCGCCTTTATCCGTTTGAAATGGTTTCATTGACATTTTAGTATATACTATAAACAAGTATATATTAAATATTTATGTTGTTTTATATTCCAAGACGCTTTACTTGTCGTATTGCTATCTGATAATTATGATTATATTGATAATTACCACCACGAATCATCATAACATATGGCGCCCATGATGAAGTGTTTCCTCCAACGTTGAAAATCATCCAACGAATATACGCACCACCGTAGGGTTGCGTATAGCCTTGCCAAGAATTCGCTCTGAACATCATTGGTGCTTCGTTTACAGAATATATAATCCATGTGTCAGAAGATAACGCGTGAAAACGGTATGTCATGACTATATCATGATCACCGTATGGATGGTATCCAGAAGACACTGTATAATTCCAATAATTAGAAGTTTGATTCCAATTTACAACGTCTATTCTTTCACCGCCGGTTGAGTTGCCCGTGTTTGGATAATAAACCGTGCTAGTACTTGTATTTGGGTAATCAGAATAATTAAATTTCCAATACGTCCATACGTAATTATATATGCCTTCATAATGAATATCGAATTCATAATCATAATTTCTCATATCCATTGATGGCAGACCATACCAATAGTTCATTGTCCAACGACTTGTGTAAATGTTGAAATAACAATTTCGGGTAATAAATCCTCTTGTAGCCGCATCTTGATCGCTGCTCGGATCCGGCATGTTCGTAATGCGAGTACTACTATTCATATCCAGTGTTCCGCTCGTCGTAAGCGTCATTCTTCTTGCACCGCTCGTTCCGAATCCAATATTATATGATTGTTCGTTCCAAACATACGATTCACCGTATGCATGTGCTCCTATTGTTAAACCGTTTCCTGCATATGTTCGCATTCTCATTCTAGCACCATACCCCCATCCTTGGTCATAAATATCGAACATTGAATCAGTTGGAATATTACTGCCATAAGATGGACCGCCATTGATACTGAATTGTCTGCCATCTGCGCGATTTGCGTACGTGGCATATGTCGAACTCGATGCAGATCCAGCACTATTTGCATACGACGCTGTTCCACTTAAAGCTCCACTGAAGGTTCCTGCATATAATATATTTGCGTTGGGATTATAAAATAGTTGACCATCTGATAAAAGACCGGCTCTTCCTGATGACGTATTCGAAAATACAACTCGATAATTCGCAGAGACATTTTCGCTATCTGTTATTGTCGGATTATTCGTCGCACTTCCACTTGAAATTGTATTCGTGACAAATGTTGTTGTGGCGATTCCATTTGTCGCATTGTCAACATAAAGTTTTGTTGCCGCATCTTGGTTATTTACAGGGTTTACTACATTAACAATTCTGCCGGTATTATTCATATCTATATTACCGATAACTCTAACAGATCCACCAACGTCTAAATCTGTCGTAGGTGCTGCATTATTCACACCAACACGACCAATTGTTATTAATGCAGTACCTGATGTTGCAGTCGACATAATCCTCGCTGCTGGAACCGATGAAGCACCGGCAACATCCAAACGCACACCTGGTCTGTTTGTTCCAATTCCGACATTTCCGCTTCCATCTATGATGATTACCTCCAAACCTCCTGTACACATTCGAATCGAGTTATTTAATCTTGAGCTATTCGTAGTATTTATTCCAATCAGATCAATACAGCTATTCGCGGGTGTTTGTGCTGATAATCGTAAAAATCCACTGTCGAGTGATGGTATAACACCTCTTATTTCATTCGTGGTTGATGATGTTGTGATGGATGGGATATCTAAATTTCTTTGAATTGATTTCGATATTAATTTGATACGCGGATTGTCTGTATAGGTTGTTGCGGTTGCAGATAAGCTCATCGTTCCACTAACATCCATTACTGGACGTAATGAGTCATGTGTTTCAACATCTACGAAATTCTTTCCAACACTAACAGCACCATTTAAGTTTGTGCGGCCTACTACGGATACGTGCCCTGCGCCATTAATCACAATCGAATTGCTTTGTGATGCGCCTCCAGTTTGGAACGTGATGTAATCGGAAGAGGTTATTCCCAATCCAGAAGTTCCAGATGGTAAGTCTAATGTAGATGCGGATGTACCGGTAACGCTGCGATGATATAAACCTGGATATGCAGTTGTTGTAGGAGCAGTTGTTGGTCGATTCAGCATAATCATTGCAGATGCCGCGGGTGATGATGCAGATGGTGTGGTTCCTGGATGTGTTCCGACCATTACATTTCCGCTTACATGAAGTGCGCGGTTTAACGTACTTTGTCCAGAATCAATCATTTCGTTCGGAGTCATACCTCCGACACCTACCGCTCCAGTCGTGTTCACAATACAAAATTTGTCTTGTCCAGCGATAACATGTCCATTTGACACGTCAAATTTCATACCGATACGAGCACTACTTTTACTTCCATGATGAAGATTAATTGTTGCAGTGGGATATGCGGGAGGAACGATATCATCTATATTGTGAACGATTTTGATACCGTGTGTGATATCTGTGACGGTTGCAGGTGTGCTCGTCGTGCCACCTGTAGTCGCGTCTCTTCCAGAAGCGAGTACAATATATCCTCCACCAGGTTCACCTCCTTTGACGAATGTTCGTGGACGAATGTTACTTCCGGTGATCGATGGATCTTCTACATAAAATGAGGAATGAATGGATCGACATGCAAGATCATTCATAATAACGGTGCCTGCGCTAGCGTCCGACACATTAGTTGTAGATGCTGTGGGTTGGAATCTGAAATTTGCATTTCCGCCAAATGTGCCACTTGCGTCGGTTGAACTCCCTGCATTTGCTCGATACTGGACTGCATATTGTACTCCAAATGAACTAGAGCTTCCGCCTGGTCCGGTTGGTCCAGTTGGTCCTTGTGGTCCAGCAGGTCCGTTTGCACCGGTTGATCCGGTTGGTCCACCTGAACCAGTTTTACCAGATATACCAATTGATCCGGTTGATCCTTCGAATCCACGAGGCCCGGTTGCACCAGTTGCTCCTTGCGTTCCTTGAAGACCAATTGCACCAAATGTAGTCTGTAAATATGAGTAGGTTGTTTCATTTGAATTTAATTCAGTCTGAAAATATAACGAAACATTTGCCGTTTGATTTGCGGCCTTTGTATTTTTAACGTAAATTTGTAATTGGACATATACATTTTCGCGATTACCTGCGGAATCTTTCAAAGTAATAAACTCAACTGGCAGTTCGATCTTGTATAATTTTCGTGCTGTACTATTGATAACGGTACCTGTCGTATTATCAGTAAGAACATTTTCCACATTCGTCCAGCTTTTTCCGATATATTTTACATGATCGGGTAAATATGCTGCGCGTGGTGGATAATAACCAGAGTCACCGCCATCTTTAGTTTCAATGACTAAACTGTCTGGTGATGGTTGGTTAGTAGTTCCGCTTATCATGAATAACGCTGCATAAAGTGAAACTTGATTTGCATCTGAATTGGATGGAACATTTGCGTATATGTTCAATACCCATACTCCACTAGGAACCACAGCCAAATCAGACATTTTGCGTGCTGTATTATAAAAACGACTTCCCGGTACAATTTTATTTGCATTACCGTATGTTGCGCTTACAGAGATGGGGCCAACTGTTCGCATGGTACTATTAATCGGTGTTTGAGATAGTAAATATGAATCAGTGATAAGTTGATCTGATGTAGAGTCACCATCAGGATTCAGCCATAAAATCGTTCCGTTTGATCCTTGAATTCCTTGGATACCTTGTTCACCTTGATCACCTTTTGAACCTGGAGATCCAACTGGCCCGGTTGCTCCCATCGCACCAGCTGCACCGGTTGCACCAGTTGCTCCTCCTGTGCCAGTTGCACCTGTTACACCAATTACACTTCCAGCTGGACCGACTGCACCTGTACATCCAGTAGCGCCCGTGGGACCTTCTTCGCCGGCTTGACCGGGAGCCCCAATGCCTGGGGGTCCATTTGCGCCTGTTGGGCCTATTTCTTGACGATTCAATACTAACGCATCAATCGTCTTGTCTACATAAAATTTAGTTGCGACATCTTGGTCCATAATTGGGTCACGAACATTGCGAATACGGTTGATGGGTGCAACTACATTTGGACCACCATTCATATCAATATCACCGTTTACGAAAACTACACCTGCGTTATTTCCGATACGCAGTGTTGTATTTCCGCTGTTATGTGAAATGTCTGTCGGGCCAAATGTCGTTCCACCCATCGCTGCATCAGTTGTTCTAACATAATTCTGTGTGCCGGTGCGAGAGAATCCACCGACTCGTTTCCAACTATTATTATTACTATTTGACATATTATGTATTACGCTTTCTTTGATGCGTGATATATAATAAGGACTAAAAATAAAAATGGCCGTTAATACGCTTTATACATGCAATCCATGATAATTATGTCTCATCCGGCATAAGGTAATTCAAATACACTGCGTGGACGTTTTTTTCGGTCATGATCCTCGATCACGAGGCGTATATTTTCGCCATCGCCTGTATGATGGTGATGTTTTCGTCGTTTTCGTGTATGGTTAGATGAAATTTGAGGTGGCATCAAGCCTAAATCGATTGGATTTGGAAGTACTGATTCAAACTCTATTTCTTTTGGTAATGGATAATTAATTTCGGGTGGAACTTTATGATCTAAATGTTCTTTTATAAGATCAGCGCCAATTGGAATCTCTCGTTCGAGTTGTTTTAATGTATATTTGCGCCGTTTCACAGGTTCGTTATCTTTTTGTGATTCTGTAAACATTGTATTTCCATCGAAAAACATTTTGGAATAATAATGATGTTCTTGGATTTGGTCTTGTTCTTCTTTAGATTTTATGGCTTGTCGTTTTGATCGATGTGTGCGTGATCGTATTTTTCGAACACGTTTTGTTTTTTGTCCCATTATTATTGTCTATATATAACACATACAATAATGAAATTCGCAATTTTAGATGCTCATGTGCGAGAAGATCATGAATTTTCTTCTAGTAAATATCAGTATTTAGATGATTTGTTAGATAAGACATTTGTTACCGATTACTTTTTAGATCGTTCATCGTCGTCACAGTCATCCGCGTCATCGTCTACAACACATGCAACAACTAAACCATGAAATACTATCTTTCTATATAATAACGAAATGTATATTACTGATTTAATTGTTCTAGCTGTAATTGTATTAGCTCTCGATTCCGTGTTTTTAACACTATTCAAGGACTTCTTTGCGCGACAGGTAATGCTTGTTCAAGGAACGGCAATGAAAGTGAATATACCGAGTGCGGCGGTGTGTTATGTGCTTATGGTGGTTGGTTTGTATTATTTTGTCTTGAGACATATGATCGTTCCAAACGCAACAAGTGCTGCTGCATCACTCCAAACGATGCGTATTGGTGACGCTATCAAAACCGCTTTCTTTCTTGGTATTTTGGTATACGGTGTATATGAGACAACTACACTCGCGATTCTAAAAAACTGGAGTGTAACAACTGCGTTGATTGATACCACTTGGGGAGGAACTTTATTCGCACTATCGACTTACATTTTTTATAAGTATAAGACCATGGTGTTTTAACATAGCCATTTCATCAATCTCTCGTTCGGGATTGTTTCATTTACCATGAACTCTCCCGCGTGGTATTCCCGACAACTTTTAATAATACTATTATAAATCATCAATTGATATATGAACTGAAATAGGTTATATATGAATAAAAATACGCCAATTGTGTCTTTTCGTGTCCATTCAGAGAATGATGTGATCAGTGTTCCATCCTTCATTACATACGGAGAAACGAAAATATTCGCGTAATGATGTGATGCTGATGCTGAGCTTGATTCTGATTCATCAAACCGAATATATTGGGTTTGTCCATCTGTGCTCGTAACCATACCAATATCTCCGTATTTTGTATTTGAACTATAGTCTATTTTGTCGAATTCCTGATTTACGCTGTGGTTTAAATAATCTCGACCCCATGATGAAGAATAGAAGCTGGGTTTGAATGCTTGACGTCCATATGTATATATAGGTTCATCTTGCTTGATATTTTTATTATCATCACTCGGTAATGATGAATATACATGTCCATATTGCATGCTGCGTGTGTCTAATTCTCTCGCGCTAGTACGTTCTAATCGTTCACGAGTATCGTACGTCGGTTCACTTTCTCTCCAACAGCATCCTAGACATGTCTTTCGTATCCCTTCGAAACTCTCTTGAATACGATCCCATTTCTCTTCTCCATTGCTGAGAGATAATACGATAACTATGCAAAAAAGGGCATTACCTACGATATCAAATACTCCAAAAATATAAGTATAATCTCGTATAATATACCAAACGTATAAAGTATCTCGAATGATTTCTAGTAAAATTGTTACGCACTCTAGTTTCAAATAAATCGGTTTGTCATGAAACATTGTAAAATAAACTGTGCCCATCATGCGTATTAGTGCGATATTGTGATATAATGGTGGAGGAGGTGTCGGATACGCGAGTGAAGATAGCATTAACAACTGTAGAAATCCAAAACCGATGGAGGAATGAACCCGATAAGGATGCTCCATCGTAATTATAATCTCTCGTGATATATTTTTATGTCGTATCATATCAAACTTGTCAGTCGTAATGAATATAAGAATAATCCGCGGATATGATCTAAGTATGTCGTGGTCGTTGTAGTATGGAATATAACGATGATACGCTTTTATTTTCGAGTGATGCAATTATGATGATCGTCGCATTCATCATATGTGTTGAATGTGCAAAAGAACCGGAATATCGCTGTGAAAATTGCGATAAATCATACAAACAGGAGGCCAGATACAAGGCGCATATAGTGGCGTGTGTTGTCGGCGATAAACGAGAAGTGTCGCCGTCGGATTTTTCTGAATTGTTGCGTCAGAATCGAGAGATGATGGATATTATGCGTAAGCAACAAGAAACAATACAACTTTTGGTTGCTCGATTGTTACCTTGTAGTGGCGGAGTCGAAATGAATATAGAATGATTTGAGTATTATGTAGTAAAATATGTTCGAGTGTTCATGTGGTAAAAAATACAAATATGCGAGTGGGTTGAATAATCATAAGGAAAAATGTAGTGGCGGTGGCGGTGGCGGTGGCGGTGCTGCGTTATCGACAGCGGTCCCTGTAGCTGTCGCCTCTGGAGGCAGTGATGATATTACCCAAAGCCCCTTTTTTACAATACCACTTACGAGTTTCAAACCGACAGCAAATTTTACGAAAGAGGATCTAGAAATGTTGGAGAAGCGTAAGCAGGCGCGATTGAATACGATTCTTGAAGCTCAGAAGAAGGAGAAGGAGAAGAAATTGGCGGCAGATACGGCTGCGGCGATTCAGGCGCAAGCAAAGGCGATCGTTACTGCTGCTGCTGCGGCGGCTTCTGCTGCGACTGCATCCGGTACATCAACTACGACTACGATGAATGCAAATGGAAACACGGTTGTCACCAATAATACTTCGAATGTTGGGAATGAAGAGCATAATGCGTCGTTTAATATCAAGTATGTCAAGCGTTCGGAGGAGACACAACAGGTCGTTCGTGCAGTTACTGCAGCCGCACATGAATATTGTAAGGGGCGAATCATTGTGACAAGCGATGAACCTGCGCCTGGTGGGACTGGTTTGAGTGGTATTAGTACGACTGTCAATGCTGATGGAACTACCGTGTATAATCATCCAACGCGTACGATTTCGATTATAGAAACACCGCCGGAAGAGGTGAGTCCGGAAGAGGAACATGATATCACTCTTGAGAAGATGACGTATTTGATTCTCTCGTTGATTCAAAACAACAATAAACTCACGAAGGAGAATCAGATCCTGCGATCGATTGTTGCTAAAATTGACCCGGCATGTTTTGAGTAAAATTGAAACAGTGTTTTATATTTGGTTGGATATCATCGCTTGTTTTGTGTGATATTCAATGGATCTCTCGGTGCATCATTCTTTCCCCAAGTTATATGCTGTCGACAAGAACGGAAAAATAAAGGTATGGACTGCCGCTGTCCTTCAGCCTACCGACAAAAAAGCGGCGGCTGCTGGATACGCGACCGCTCGAATCACGCATGGATATATTGACGGAAAACAACAGGTGACGCTTCGTGATTACAATACCGGTAAAAATATCGGTCGTTCTAACGAAACAACACCTCTCATGCAATGTATTTCTGAAACTAGGCGCAAATGGACGGACAAGAAAGAGAAAGAAGGGTATTCAGAGACGAAACCGGCTGACTGTGGAGAAGGTTATGGTGATGTTTCTGGTAATTATTTCGGCGAAGGTGAGGGCGACGACGTAGAGGGCGATGGTGACAACGGACCCTTCCTTCCTATGCTTGCCCAGACGTTCAATCCAGCCGATGCGATCGTTGCTGGCGCTGGCGCTGGTAGTAAAAAGAAGAAGGTCATTACGTTCCCATGTTTTGTCCAGCCAAAATTGGATGGACTACGCTGTGTGTCGTATATGAAACGATCTGGAAATGACGCCTCGGTAGCACTTCAATCACGAACGGGTGCGTTCTTTACGGGTCTTCCTCATATCGCCGCCGCACTTCGCCCTTATCTCTCGCAACATCCGTCCGTAGTGATCGACGGCGAGTTGTACACGGACCAAATGCCGTTTGAAGAACTCGCCGGACTCATCAAAAAGAAGAAGATTACTGATTCCGACGTTGAACGACTTAAAAAAGTCAAGTATCACGTCTACGACATTTATGATCATACTCAGTCAAATATGCCTTATTCCGAGAGAATGGAAGTCTTGGCAAGTGCCGTCAGGCGCTGTGCGTGTGTCGCAAACGATACACTTACGGCGTCGGGTGGGATGATCCTTCGAAGTGCTACGGATGCGGCAGCGGTAGTCGTGCTTGTCCGAACCGAAAAGGTCCTTGCGCTGGCTGATTTTCGCAGGTTGTTTTCAGAGTTTGTTGAAGCAGGGTATGAGGGTATTATGCTGAGAAACGCGGATGGTGTTTATCGCGCAAATTATCGCAGTAATGATCTGCAAAAATACAAGGAGTTCATGGAAGACGAGTATCTTATTACGGGATACACACAAGGTGAAGGTCGCGATGCGGGGGCTGTGATCTGGTTATGCGAGACGGAGGATGGAAAAGAGTTCACGGTTCGTCCACGCGGAACGATGGAGCAACGGCGCATTTGGTTCAATATGGGGGCTACGTATATCGGTAAGAAGTTGACGGTCATATTTCAGGAACTCACGGAGGAAGGTAAGCCACGGTTCCCAGTAGGGAAAGCAGTGCGGGATGGGTATTAGGGGTGAAATGGGTGTAGCGTAGGATATTATGGTTGATGTGTATTATTTTTTTATTTATAGTGGTTATATGTTATAGTGAAGATTTCGAATTTCAAAAGTTTTTTACAGATCCCGAAAAATGACATGGTTGGGGTTGTGCATTTTTTTCAAACGAGTAGGTTTAAAAATGCAAAAAACCGTGATTTTCGACTTCAGACCATAATGCTCTCATTTTCATATTTTCGCTTAAAATCTCCTTACTGAAACTTTTTTGACCACCTCGCGTTCACCTCCCCGCGCCTTTTTCGAGGGGTAATTTAGGAAACCGGATGCGAACCTCAGCGAACCACAGTGTAAATTACCTCTTCAGATGCGATGCATGCCGCTTTGTAACTGATAACAAAAAGGACTACCGCAGGCACACTTTATCGGCGAAGCACGCGAAGCGAACTGGAGCGAACGTAAAGGCGGTCATTTTGCCTGCCAGTGAACCAATTACCCAACAACAACCAGGAGAGGTTTTGCCACATTTCACTCAATCATGCCCCGTAGTCGAACAACCGGGAGGACATGCCTTTATATTCGACAAGAGTATTTATAAATACTGTGAAAAATGCGGTAATAAGTACCATAGTAAGAGCGGTTTATGGAAGCATCGTAAGACATGTGAGTTCGTGCCGAATGTATCGACGACGGAGTCGTCTGCTCCGGTGGCTTCGACACCAGTTGATCTAGAGTTTAAAACAATGATGATGGATATGTTGAAAAACAACCAGGAGTTTCAGCATAAATTAATAGAAATGATGTGCAGTCATCAAACGATGACAGTGAATGCAGCCGCGACGGCCGCTGCAGCGGTTGCCTCTACAGCTACAGCGGCCACGACGAATTACACCAACAGTAATAATTATAGTGGGATGACGAACAGTCAGAATACAAATAATACCTTCAACTTGCAGTTCTTTTTGAACGAGCAATGCAAAGATGCCATGAATATCACCGATTTTGCGAGTTCGATTCATCTGAAGATCACTGATCTCGATGATTTTGCGAGCATTGGATACGTTGAAGGGATGTCGAAACTCTTTATTGATAGTTTGAAAGAAACGGATGTATATAAACGTCCGATTCATTGTAGCGATGCGCGTCGAGAGACGCTTTATGTGAAGGACGCGGATAAGTGGGAGCGTGAAGGACCTGAAAATACGAAGATTACGAATGCGGTGCGGGTTGTGGAGCATAAGAATATCATGCTGGTAAATGAATGGGCAAAACAGAATCCTAGGTGTGAGAATAGTTCTACGAAAGAGAATACTCAGTATATTAATATGTCACGTGCAGTATTGGACGGGGATGATAAGAATATTGCGAAGGTGATAAAGAAGGTGGCGAAAGAGGTGGTGATTGAGAAACCGTGACATGAAATGGAATCGCATGATATATTTTAATGTCTGCGATTGTATCGACGACGTGTTTTTTTGGATTTTGAATTGGATTTTCCGCCCTGCATTCCTTTAAATAATTTTGTCCATCCACCGAATACCTGACGTGTATTTTCTAGAATATTAACCATTTGTAATACACATGCTTTAAATAGTAGGGGGATTTGGTCTCTTTTTATTGTAATAGGTGTTGAACTATACGTATATGGATCTCTTTTAAGGATCCCTGCTGGAATGATGATTTCATCAGCGGGCAATGTTTTGCCGACTTGCGACCTTTCGATTTTATATACTTTTAATTCAGATATATCAAAAGGTGACGTTCCTCCAGTTAAAGAGTCAAATACAGTTTCAAGCGAATCGCTTGTATCTTCATCGTGGGGGAGAGTTGTATAATTTCCATTTTCATCATGAGTTCCTGATTTAATACTGAATTCTTCAACTATACTTTTTTTTCTTTGTTCATTATTATTTAATAAAAATGCAAGGAGATTCATAACTTCAGTTATTGAACTATTTTCATGTATGATATGTTTAACATCATTAAACATTTGATCTTTGATACTAAGAATAACTTTTAATGCAATATCTGGTCCATTCTCGCGTCCGGTTCTACTTATTACATAGTCGCGTAATTTAACCATTTCACCGATACTAGTATTGTGATCAACTGCCTTTTGCAAATCGGCTTGAAATGCTACACCGCCGTCTTCAATTTTGACATCTTTTAATCGCTCTTGTAATGTAGCAGAAACCATTCCTAATAATCCCCCAGTTAATCCTTTACGTGTGTCTGGTCCCAACGCCGACAATTTAAGGCCAGCTTTCGAAACCTCCTTGTCGAATTGTTTGTATTCTTCAAGCGAAATATCTTTATTTTTTTTCATATCTTCTAACGTTCTATGCAGAAGTTGTTCTTCCAAATTTCTGAGCCTCTTTTTTAATTCTTCATTTTCTGAATTTTCACTTATTAATCGATCTGAAACTCTTACAGCGTCTGTTACGCTCCTAGGAGCATTCGCAACCGACCGCTCAGAAGAGGGGGAAAGGGGGAGGTTAGATTTCGATCCAGACATGATATCAGAGCGCGTTTGTTGACTTGGACTCACTTGTACTCCTGCTCCTTGTGGCTCGACAGAACTATCATATGAATCTGAAATATTTCTTGATGATGATGTTGAATCGTCTGATAATTGTGAGTTTTGACTGCGTTGTTGTCCTCGAAATCTTTCTTGCAATTCATCCACAGCTGCTGCGTTAGCTAGACCTGCTTCAGGTCCATCGCGGCGGAGGAGGGGGGGATCATCACTTGGTGGTTGTGATAATAAACTACTCGCGGCGAAATTCTGTTGTTGTACCGAGCTTGATGGCGCTGCATTCCTTAAACTCAAGATATCAGTATTAGTTCTACTAGGATTTGCTTGTTCGCTTATTGCTCTGGCGACACCATGAGGGAGGGCTTGCATACTTACTGGTAGCGGCTCCGATAGTGACATTTTATCACCTAGAATCTATATAACTGTATATAATTATATAACACTGTATATAATATAGATAATTTAATCTAAACATAACCCTATCATTTATATAAATGTCCGATCGATTTACAACCTATGACGAAGCAACCCAACGCCATATACTCGAGTTGGGTTGCTTTATTTACGAAAAATCTCTCGATCATTACCGAGAGAATTATCGCCTCCCAGAAACGAACGTAGTTACCGCCATAGAGGGGAGGATACTCCCGTATGAATACGATAAACTTAAACAACAAGTAGAAAATCTCTCAGCGCGCGTCTTTGAAGTCCGCGACGAGGAATACAAAAAGGGAGAAACGAAGATCGCAGATTACAAGCAACAACTCGCCGCGGAACGGCAGCGGCTAGATAAAATTCTCGCAACGATCCAATCCGACACAGATCGTCAAATTGCAGCGAAAACCGAACACCTAAATAAGAAAATCACAGAACTTGAAACCAAAAACAAGTGGTATTACAGTTTATACGAAGACAAATCAAAAGGCAAGAACTATGAAGAAGAATTATATCCTAAACTCCTAGACTATAATGATAAGCATCTTAACTCCATTTGGCAAATCACTCACGTTGGATCCGTCTTGAGTGAAAAGACTGACTTTCATTTCCGTCACAAGGATACGAATGCAGTGATATTACTCGACACCAAGAACAATCTTCCGACCAACCCCGTCGTAAGCACTTCAGAATTTGAGCGCGATGTCCTGCGTAAAGAGACCAATGCTATCGGTGGTATTATGCTAGCGAATGGTAATATATCTTGTAAGAAGCGGTTTGAGCTAAATAAGGTACAACAAAAGACACTGGTTTACGTGTCATGTTTTAATAGAGATAATATTGCGTATTTATTTTCATTGTTAGATATGATCGTGGAAATGTCGCGTGGGTTTTCTCTCGAACAAGGTACTTCAGAAACTTCTTCTGCTGCCGTGGAAGCATTCCGCGCATTGCTCATCGCAGATTACAAACGCGAACAAATTAACCTTGATAATGCCGAGAGATTACGAAGAACTTCGCAAAAATCAATAGATGCCATTCTCTCGGAGTTTGAAACTCATTTTCCAGGAGAAGATATAGAGATTGCATCGAAATCAGATGAGGTCAATGCGAGTTCGGCGCGTATCAAATCGAAGACATCCACAGATATTATTGATTACACTACACTAGAAAAAGACCGTACAGTTATTGGTCAACGTAGCAAGTATTACTTGGAATATGGAACAACGATTCAATATTTCAAGAATAATTATGCGAGGAATCAGAAGTCGAAATCTCTCGAAGAGCAACAAACACCGCCGCCAGAATTGATTATCTCCGTGAATACACTGAAAACGAATGTAAAAAAGGGAACATCGAAGCAGCAATGAACAAATATTGGTTGTGGTATCAGGATCAACGCATATGCCAGTGATACGAAATATAATCATAGTGACAATTCAAATCGGATAAGTTACGGCTGTTGATCCATTGCAGGTCTCGTATTTTGATTTTATTATTGTGATTCAGTAACATATAGTTAAAGTATATTTCATATTCAGACGCACCTGCGCCGGTAGTATCTATAACCAGTTTTAAAAATACGTTGTAAAATGTATCGTTATGTTTTTCTTCTATTCTATTTATAATTTCGGTGATGTATACCTTTTCAAACATCATGTGATGACATATTCCAGATCTATTTTTGTATACTTTTGTTAGTCCAATATCGAGACCTGACATGTGAACGAAGTATGGTGGATGAAATTCGCAACCAGAAGCATATAAACATTGGTTATCGTCATTAATAAAAGTTGTCGGTTTTAAGAAAAAGGTGTCACTATCAATCACTAAACAACGATCAAGAATACCGGGTATCACTAATAATGCATACAACTTTAATAATTGCTGTAAATACCACCCATTTCGAGAAAGTTCTCCATGGATATTACTTACAGTTTTCATTGAGAATGGGAAAATATCCTCACAAATCGTGATACAACCATCAATCGTAATCGTCGGATCATAACAAATGAGATAGATATTCCTGTACCCAATAATATTTTTCTTCGTATATTCGATTTGTTTCTCGATCACTGGTTTATCATTTGGACCAAGTGGTATTACAATGTCATACAAAGATGTCATTTTCTACTATTAGGTTTCGATTTTATATGAATGGATTGATGGTTTTATATTTTATTCATAATATAGGTATTATGAATATAATTAGTTTAAATAAAACATAATAATATATAAATTAACAATGACGCAAGCAGACAATGGTTTCGTAATGTATTGTATATATCATAAAACAAAATATGAGGGTGAACAATCAAACAATTTCGTTTCTTTTGGAGTCAATGAAATATATCCAAAAGAAAAACGAAACGAAAATACAATATTTGAATATGAATTAGAAAAATACAATCCTTTTCTGCAAAAAAGAGGGTATATGGAAACATCGGTGTATCTTCATGTGTATTGGAATCAGTTACATAAAAATAAAACAATGATAGGATTTTCACAATATGACATGAAACATAATGAAACGTATGAACATATAGAAAGAGATAAAATATACATATTGAATACAGGAGAATCTATTGTGTCAAATCAGCAATGGCATCATTTGATGCATCATGCATTACGAAATATAGATTATTTAATCGACAGCTATAATCGATTCTATAACAAAAACTATTCGATGAAAGAGTTGGAGAATATGCCTCTTAGTTTGTGGCAAACAAATATATACCCAGCTGTTGTTTATGAAAAATTATGTAGGTGGTTAGAAGTACTAGTGGAAGACATATATCCATGGTCAAATGAACCACCGTATGAAAGTCATTTTGGAAGTATAGGTGGTTATACTGAAAGAGCATTGTCTATTTTCAATGCATTTGAAATCTATGAAGGGATCGGGTATAAGAATTTGAATATAGACCATTCCTTAGCGCGTGAACTTATAAGAGAGCAGTATAATACACATTCGTTTTTAAATAAATACAGTCAGGATGTCCATACTAAATTCATTGATAATATAACAACACCTCATGATTCAAGCGTAAGATTCAGTATGTTCAAATCGGAATGTTGCTTAGACGATATATATTATTCGTGTGAAAGAGTAAATAAGCACGGTAGAAATGGTTTGTATTTTAAGAGGGACGACTGGCCATCCTATCGTGAACATGCATTCGATATACAAGGAGAAGATCCACGCATTGTCATTTTGAAGCAGCAAGTATACGTAATATTTACGTGCGAGGTCAATTATAAGCATTTACATCGAGGAATTGCGGTTACTCATTTCGATCATTATAATCCAATTCTATTGAAAATTAGAAACGATAAATTCAATAGTGTAGAAAAAAATTGGGCTCCATTTGTGAAAGATGATAAATTGTATTTTATATATAACTATGATCCACTTGTAATCATACACTATGATTTCAATAGTGAAGGCATGTGTGATATTGTTTTCGCGCAAGAAAATACGGGTTTTCCAATAAATACATCAATTAAATATTTGAGAGGTGGGTCTAATTTCATTGCATATACTGACTCCAACACCGATACTGAGTACACGAATCGTTATTTTATAGGTGGTTGTCATTCAAGAGTACATCACAAAGGAATTCATTATAATACTCATATTATTTTATTAGATACGATTGATTGGAAGATCGTTTACATTTCAAAACCAGTTATGTATACATTTCCTCACCAATATTTGAATAAAATAAATGGTACAGATATCTTGAGACATGAAAGTATATTACCGTATCATTCCAATAATTTACATATCATACAAGCACCGTGTTCAATGTATACAGTAAATGGTTCTTATTTTGTAACAGTTGATATAAACTGTCACATTACATTACTATATGAAATTATGTTTGATATTAAGAAACGAATGAGACAATATGCGTTAGGGGAAATTGAGCGTTTGACGTTTGAATATAATACGTAATCATACTTTGTTCACTTATATTCTGTAGATCGTAAATGTGTATTTTGGTATACTAACAAATTATCATGTTGGAACACGTATATTATGTAAAAAGTTATGAGGAAATTCTACCAATGATATTTTATACTTTTTACATATGATACTAATCACTGTTTGATCATGTCGATTTTCAATAAAATCACAGTGATTCGGTATAATTACGGTTGGTAAATTTGTTACTATACGTTCATCTTGAACATAAGTGAACCATTCTGTAATCACTTGTAACGAAATGAAGTTATTCTTAATAATAATAAATCCACCCCATGCCTGGGGTGTATCATAATATTCTTTATCACGACGATTCATCAAAAAGAAAGCGTCGCCTTTGGTGTATTGTTTTTCTGAATACATAGGTTCATTTGGTTTATTACGTGTAATAAATATGCCAGTCTTATTATCGATCAACTGTGTTATTTCTTGTATATTTCGTTTACCAGTGAATCGATATAATGAGTCACAATAACATACAACGTCATCTTTATCTATTTCATAAAGATATTTCATAATGATATACGATTTCCATATCCAAAATCCTGCACCTTGTTTATGGTTTAAAATATGTGAGTTTCTCTCTTTATAAAGAGGGTCTATGTCGTTGAATGTGAATATTCGATGAACATCAAAACCACACAATGTAGAACTATTGCATATATTTATTGCGTGTTGCATATAATCATCAGTTGCAAATGTTATAAAGTGATATTTCATTTTTATAACACTTTATAATACTTTTATATTAATTATCAGGTCCAATGTTATCACATTAGACATGGATGAGTTCTTCTGGAGTGAGATCTGAATCATAGCGTAAGCGCAACTGTGGATTTTCACTAGAAAAGAACCCAGGGTATAAAATACTCCAATCCGTATCTTCAGGAAGAAGTGTAAGTTGCGTATAAATGTAACCGATAAATGCGCTACAGACGAAACGATTTGTCTTCTGAGGGTTTGGATCTTTCTTGCAATATGCTTCGATCCAATCAGTTAAAATAAGGTCATATGGTTTGTCATAAACTACTTTGTGTATTTTCTTTAATCTCTCGGTAGTGAAGAGTTCATCGTATTTCCAGCAGTGTAGTTTTCGAATGTATAATTTGCCACCATATGTCTTAACATATTCATCATATGGTACGAATTGTACACCAAATTTCATCGTATTATCTTCCGAATCTGGGACGTTTGATGTACCAGACATCCAAATATACGTGCCTTTTAATGGTGGATCTATGAAATCTGGATCTTTTACAATCATACCGATATGAGAGAAGTCACTTCGTGACATGAATTTAATGAACCAACTGAATAACCCCCAGTTACCATATTCTAAGTCATCGCATAATATGATATCGCCTGTTTTGAGATTCATTTGTGTATAATATCCGGATCCTATATAGAATAGGATAGATGAAATCTCTCGGAATGTATAGATTAAAACTTCATTGTTCGAGAGATAATACGAATAACTGAAGAATCAGAATCTGAAAATATTATCTTTGTATAATATGGTGGGCTGTTTAGCGCATCAATCTCTCGGAGTCTTTAGATTGAAACTTATAAGTTTGAGAGATTTGTGTATGTTGTAATTGTGTTGACAGGATATAATATAGTGTTTGTCATATTAATCTCTCGTTGTGTATGATGCGTCGAGAGATTGATATGATAGATCCGACAGATTTATGTTGATGTGTTATTTTGGCACCTCAATCTCTCAGAAATCCGGCGTTATGATTGGACCTTCGGTCGATATTCAACGCGATATTGTGAGTAAATCTGGTGCGGGTAACGCGGGGGGTGTGTTTTTTTTGTGTTTTCCTTCGAAATCTCTCGGAATATAACTTTAGGAAGTACATGTTCGAGAGATTTTGGTGAGTTTTATTTTCTTGGCGTATTATGATGGGGCCGATTGGGCACATCAATCTGTCAGAATATGGCGTTATAAATCTACCGTAGGTGGAAATCGAACGTAATATTGTGAATAAATCTGGTGCTGGATACGCCAGGATCTATAATTATTGTTAAAATCTCTCGAATCAGAAACTTTGAATTGTATGTGTCGAGAGATTTTGGCGATGAACTTTAGGAAAAATATTGGTTATAATCGAAGTAGATCTTTCTAATATCTGCATGAAATATCATGAGGTATAATACCATAATTGTAACGCATAATGGATAGTTTATTTCTGTTTTGTTGTATACTTTGTAGACGATGATATAGATCAATGGTATATAATGAAGTATGAAATCAAAAGTAGCCAATAATGGTGTAAGTTTAGGCGCTTTAGTCTTAACGATTCCATAATAATTTGGGTAATAATGAAAGAGTACAATACTTCCTAGAAATACTAGAATATTTAGGGGAATTATGTTACTTCGACTATTAATGAATATTAAAGCAAACGTGATAATAAGGACTATCAATGAGAATGATTTTATTTGATTTTTTATGAATTTAGTTTGTGTAAAATGGTCTAACATGGTATATGTATAGTGTGATAAATTAGTATTCGAATAATGAATAAATGAGTGATTAATATGTGTATAATTATTGTGATGATATATGATGCAATATGGTATGTAAATAAAAATATTTGGTGGGATCAGTAAGGGTTTAAATATAGTAAAATATAAAATAAATTGTGACGGATTATGGTGTAAATATTTTTGTAATTTTTGAGTTTTTAGTTTTATCGTCACGTTTTGGACTATTTTAAAATGTGACGATAACCAGTCTCATAAATTTTAGGATGTCTTAAAATTTGTGACGGTAAATGAGTGACCAAATACCCCGCGGATATAATCTAAACCATATTTAGTCGGTAACCATGAAAAAATTTATTCTAAAATCGGAGATCGAACATAAAGTTCGTTTTTTCATGGTTACCGACTAAATATGGTTTAGATTATATCCGCGGGGTATTTGGTCACTCATTTACCGTCACAAATTTTAAGACA